>Ga0326512_10000326_pt1 | contig 40647 bp, 42 predicted proteins | sample 1_2617_0518_D_FD_203652 | JGI IMG/M metagenome (GOLD analysis project Ga0326512, IMG submission 203652) | Bovine rumen microbial communities from UC Davis, California, United States - 1_2617_0518 | ecosystem: Host-associated > Mammals > Digestive system > Stomach > Rumen | place: USA... | reverse complement strand
CAACCTATCGAAAACATGGTTTTCCATCAATGCGATTAAAACACTCGTCCACAGGGCGCAGAATATTCGGCTCTGTGGACGGCATCAATTTTCAGCGGATTGTGAATCCATGTTCTTCATGCTGTGATCAATCATGTTCGCACTGATTGCAATGGAAACAGATGAATAATGAGCGATACATGCTAATTATATTCATTCTCATATTTTTTATTATTGGCACCCTGCAATCCCATGAGTATGAATGCATATGTTCACTGGAATTAAACCATTGATGTCAGAAGCATGCTCATACCGCCATTCTCATGGTTTCAATCAGATACTCATCAGGCATATCCCAGTCAGTTATGATGACATTCAATGGTGCGTTCAAATCATACTTATCCCCATTGAACGCACTCATGAGAATCCTGATGATACGATTGAACGCAATGAAATCATTCTTATTCCTGCATGAATCCATGATTGCATATAATACATCATTATTATTAGCAGTCTGAATTGCTTTAATCATTTCATCGGATAGCGCTAATGCGTTCATATCAGCATGAGTCCAATCAAATGATAATGCACGATCAATGAAAACAGTATTGAATAAATCAATCTTATGCATGATACACAGTGATGGTGAATGGAATGATTGTGATAACATGTTTAAAATCATGATTGGATTATAATCCGAATCATTCATTGCAATAATATTATCCAGCATACTGTTAATGCTCTCATATGCATGCATGACATCAATCATTGTTCTCACTGCATGTAATCCCGATGTTCTGTTGATATTTGCATCAACCATTATTTTCCATGATGTTTGATAATTATTGAACTGCGCATCATCATTCTCATACATGCGTTCAATGGAATCAATTTTGTTGTTAATGCTGGTTTCTTTCAATCCGGTTTTCAATTCATACATGTTTATGAACTCATGAACATATGGAAATGAACTATTATAAGCAGTTTCTCGTATTCTCAATGGAATCCATGCCAGTGATTCCTCCTCATTGAACGGGAACATGGTACCATTGAACGCCATCAGGAAATCATTGAATGACATTGGATTGCCATGATGCTTATACATCATGAACGCATGATGCGCAAGCGGTTGGCAACTGGCTTTATCAATGAAATCCAATGCGTGCATGAGTTCATTCGTGTTCACTTCCATGAGCATGTTAATGATTCGGGCGCGCATGTTCTCGACAATGAAATTAAAACAGAACGGATCATTTGCGTTCATTGCTTTTAGATTATTAATAATATTGTCAATACGCTTACCATATTTCGTTCTTATGCCGTTGATTTTTAATGATTCCAGCATGTCATGGATTATTTTCATGCGTCCAATGATAGCATGATTCATCATTTTCATGGTTTCAATCAGGTGCTCATCCGGTATGTTCCAATCATTAATGATTGGATTCATGATGTGCTGGGATATCTGTAAATCGATGCCGTCCACAGGACTGATTATTGCGTGCTCTGAAACTGAGAGTGCTCTCATCGGATTAATGGAAAGCATGGTTTTCGATATGTTGATTACAATGATTCCAGAATGATTCCATTGAACACAATGCGGACGCCATGAACAAGGGGGTTATGTTCATGGCGTCCAATATTTGATGATAATGCTGTCTTGTTCAGCGTCCAGCGGGTTTCATGATATTACGCGCTGGTGGGCAATCCGGGACATGTGATTTAATGTAACCCCAGTCATCATCCGTGAGTATACCCGCGAACACTGTTTTCAGATCATCATCCGTCCAATCCGAATCATAACCTGTCTTACCAGTCCGGGGATTCACAGTCTCGGATAAGTCTGGAATGAAACGATAAGTATTTGATAATATATTTGAATCTCTTGCTGTTTTATCTAATATATAAATGAAAAGATTTGTATTTATATACGAAATAAAATTATTGCATGTATCTTTTGTATCAAATGCAGACACGATAAAACTATCACAACATGCTTCATTTGGAAGAAGCATTCCAGCGTCTCTTCCCATCCTGTATGCGCCGGATTTAGGTAATAATACTTTATAAGAGTCAAATATATTCAGCTTATCAGAAAATACTGGAACATATGCTTTTATACTATTATCATAATCTTTTAATCCTTCCGGTATAATCCAGAAGTCATAATCAGAATTGTCCTTGTTTCGCATCCATGATTTAATTCCGGATCCTGTTTTCACAATATGATTATATGCTTCACGGGTTGAATCTGTTGTGAGATAACCCCGGATTCCGAATGGATTCCGCCCTGTTATCCTGTCGCTAACAGGGTGGAATCCAGTAATGGAATCCACCTTCTTAATAATCTGCTTATCCGCATCATCCATATAGGATAATTCAGATGAAATATCCTTAGAATCAATGAATACACCATTATCATAGAATGGAATCAAACCATTATTATCATATGAATCATCACGAACGACAATATTCACCTTATCTGGTAATCCAGCTCCCGGGAACATTTCATTCGATGGATAATCATCAACCATGATGATGCCGGTATCAGCACGCATGATATCATGCCCGCCTGATCCTGATGCCTTTCCGGATGATGTTCTCCATCCTACCATGAAAACCATGTCTACAATGTGTGCAATCTCACGCGAGGCAAGATAGAAGAACTGATATATGTTTTCAGCCTTATTATGTTCTTTCGTGTTATACGGTGGATTGCCAACCGCGACATCGAACAATGACGCATCATCAGGAACCGGAATGGATGCAATGTAATCATGAATGGATTGCTTGACTGCTTTATCCGATGCTTTCGCGATTTTCGGTTTACCAGTTTTCTTATCCATAATCACATTCCCGTTCTTATCTATTCGCGTGTAATCATGAATGATGAAACCATCATTCATTGTATATGATATCAACTGCTGACCATTATTATCCTTCACAACATTCCGTAATGTCGAATCCCACGATTTCGCCATTATATCAAGTTTATTATGAATATCCTTGAAGTCAGTGAACGCATATGGCAATAGTTTACGAACATCAGTTTCATCGCATTTCAACATGATTCTCATAATGGATGGAATATTGACATACGAGACATGCTCATCCAGTTCATTCGCATCCATGATTCTCGCGCCGTTCAGGATAGTTCGGGCAATGAACGCACTGGATGCATTCGCCGCGAGAACATACACGCCATGATGCGTCTTATTATCATTAATGGAATCGGATTGTTCGCAATGCTTGCCGATGGTTTCACCTGCGACGGCACGATGCCAATAACACCATTGTTGCTCATTCGGTAATTCATTGAAATCATCGCATTCAATGATGCCATTGATCTTATCATCATTGAACAATGCAATGATGCGTGTAATGATTGCCAGCATTGCATAACGAGAGTCCTTCGCGCCGATTTCCAGTATGGAATCATGTAACCAGTCAATGTTTGCACTGGATTCATTGGATTCACTATCAGAATTATCATTCACGCTGGCATCATTGTCCTCATTGGAATCATTCATACTTATATAAGCTGGTTTAATGATGTTTCCAGTGAATTCACTTGTCAGATTATTAATGTCAACGACTCCAATGGTTCGTCTCAAATGATTGAAAGCAGTATTCAACGGCGTGAACACTTGTGTGCCTGAACCAATGAATCTATCCAACGCATTATTAATAGTATGATAGAATTCCATTACACTGACGGCATTATAATCCAATGCGCGTTTGAATGATTCCCATAATGTCTGCAACCATGAGTCCACAATGCTATTATCCGTGTATTTGATGATTGCCTGCTGCATATGCTTATCATAAGCAGTGTTCGCATTGTAATCATTCATGACTGCAATGCGAATCTTCTTATCACAGCCATTCCATATGTCCGCATGAGTCGGTTCACTGTCCTTGAATGCATTGCATGTGCTCATTGAAGCCAGCATTATGAGGGGAATCATTCGTAGTATGTTCAGCATTGCCTTGTTGAAATCATCCGTGCTCATAACACTGGTTGATGAGCCAGTATCGCCTCCTGATACTGTCTTATTCGCTGTTTTATTAGTCTGTTGCTTCGTTGTTTTACCAGTATTCCTATGTTTATTTGCCGTTCGCGTGTTTACATTACGGTTCTTGCGTTCATTCACATTCATGAATGCAGTCATGAGTTCCCTGTAAGCGTCATTAGTCGGTGCTGTCATCAGCGCGTTCATGTTAACTGCGTTAATGAACGCAGTGCTGATTCCATTCGCTCCCAGTATTGAACGCATTGTGTTCTCATTCAATGCGTTCCTGATTGACTTAACCAAATCATTCGATTCGATGCGTTTCATGCAATCGCCATCGGAACCATACACAGTGAACGCATCCGCCATCGTATCATCAATATTCTGTTTATTCTCATTGTGTTCATTGTCATCATCACAGTGATTATTATGGTGATTCACAATACCATTCAACACGACATACTGACGGTTTGGATTCATGTCGAATATGAAGCATTGTGTTTTCGCGTGGGATTCATTGGATTCATTATCATCATTGATGATCCAACCATGCTTGTCATAATGACATGGCGTTTTCGCCCTGCAATATCGTTGCCAGCATACATTCGCATCAGTTGAATCTGTCATGTCAATCACAGCGTTGATTCCGGGAATTGTCGTTCCGACTGTGGCTTTATCAACAGTGATGATAATGACTCCATCATAATGATGGTCATCATGTTTGCAATCATTAATATGCTTATTCACATTGGCTTCAACTGTTGATGAATTGAATTCCTTGTTATCATTCCCGGAAATGTTCAATATATCATAATTATCATAACCATCCATTGTTTTCAATAATGATTCCAATGCTTTCGCTGATGCCACTGATGGCACTGTAATCATAGTGTATCTGAAATCATCACGATTATTACCGGAATACGGGAACATTGTATCCGAGCTGGAATCATTCAAACGATGGAACAATGATTTCACTGCTTGTGGATTGTCAAACGCATATTTGCTATTGCCTGCTGCATGCGCTGCCAACAGTTCATTCATCGGAGTGTTACCATTCTTATTCTCGCTCATGCTGTAATGCATGAATACCATTTCAGGCAGTTCCGCGTATGGATTGAATTTCGCTTCACCGGACTTGACTTTCTCATCCCATTTCATTGCATCCATGCGTTCATCATAATAATCATAATATGAACTGGATTCATCATCGAACATACCGGCGACTCGTAATGGAGTTCCAGTCAGCCATATGAACGCTGAATCAGGAGATGATTTCCTGATTGCATTGAGAACATTATCCGCGAGTTCAGTCCGTGTTCCTTCATGTCCTTCATCAATAAGCACACCATCAAACCGCGTTGAACCATCGAATAACCATGCGTTCTTCTGTATCAATAACAGGATTACCTTTCTCGTCTGTTTTCAATGACCCGTCATCATTCATTGTGAATGTTTCACGGGCATCCTGCATACTGATGAACGCAGTGAATTCATTGTAATCATTATGCTTATTCCAGTTACCGGTTTTCTCTGAAATGAACTCATGCTTATGATGCTCGGTGTTTTCCATGACAAGATCGCTGTCCTTGTGCCAGCTGTCAATGACATTCGGACGATGAGTGATAATGAGGATTTTCTTCCAATTGAGGGTTTTCGCAATGTTCATGGATGTGAATGTCTTACCATACCTCGGAACGGCACCAATAAGATAACCGGGTTTATTCGTTTTGAATCCATTGGATACATTATTATGGAACCATTTAACGCATCTGTCATGGATTATAAGCTGGTTTTCACGGAGTTTTCGTTTATCCTTGTATGAATTCATGTGATTCAATGCGGCGAATTCACTTGCTTTTGAAATCACAGTATCACCGCGTTTCGCCGCTCGGACAGCCAGTTTAATGACAGGTAATGGCGCATCCATGAATTCACCGGTTCCATTATTCTTGATTGTGTTGATTTTATGATAACCTGAATTCATGAGAACATTATGCACATCATGATCTGTCAATGGATTACCATTGGTATCAATGAGCATGTCCGTGTGAATTACCGTGAACACATCACCCAATTGCAATGTTGTTAACTCGCTGTTTTTATAATAGCGTTTCAATGTCGCATATTCAAATGCGTTCATTGATTGCATTTTGTTCGTTTGATAATTTTTAAGCAATAAGTTCGGTGCTTGGATAATGCTGGCATTGTCAAATGGATTGCTTTTGCAGGATTCTATTATTTTATTAATATTCCAACCGGTTCCAGCAAGATCCTTATCAGTGAGTTTAGCCATTCCTATTTTCAGTTCTTTCCTATCCGAAACTTCAAGAACATACATGCATTCAATGGAATTATAATGCCGTGATGCGGTATTATTAACGCTATTTGTAATCATACTGCTATTATATCATATATAATCATTAAACCGGAAACAATGAATCACACCGTATTCATCCGTATGCATTAGAATATATAAGAAGAAGCGAACCGGAATATCATATTATTCCGGTTCGCTTCCATTGAATACATTCATTATATATTCATTTGTTATTTAATGAGTGTTTTAATCCTATCCGGTTGATAACCACTCCATGATTCGCCATCCGTTTTCACGACAGGCATTTGTTTGAAACCTTCATTAATGAGCTGTTCACAAATGCTCTCATTATCATCAATGTTAACATCAGTATACACAATGCCGAGTTTATCCATGAGTCGCATGGTCATCCTGCATTGCTGGCAACCATTCTTATGATACACGATAACATTATCCATTATTATTTCTCCTTTAATGCGTTAACATGAAAACATGTGTTAACAATGATATCAATAGATAATGGAAAGGACGCGCCGGATAATCAAATGTTGACAATCATATGGTATCATTATATCATATGAGCATAATCAAACACGATTATTGTTTTGAAAGGAAACTTGTTAAAATGGATACACGCAAAATGGATGATGAAATCGTTGATTATTTCACGGTTTCTAAGGATAATACTATACTTAATGATGAACCAATTGTGAATGATAAACCAGATAAAGTTCATAATCGCTTCGATAAAGATAGCTTCGCTAAATTCATGCTTATAATTGATCTTTTGGCTTTATTCGTAGCTGCTACTTTCTGGTGTATTTCTATTATGAAAGCTTATCCTAATCAAATGGGATCTAAAATGGTTGTTGTTGCAATTGTATTGTCGCTTCTAATAATGCTAGCGATGATAGTTATTGATATGAGAATGAGAGATTTATAAATGCGCTCATGATTTTACCACAGTACCACCAAACGCACTAACATAACAGCAATTAGCAAGTGAACCAGTGTAATACTAGTGCGTAAGTAAGATATGATTAGTGTAAACACATTGCATACATGCACTGTGTTAGCAAATGCCAGCAATCAAATCGCTCATACGCTTCGCATGAATTTCATATTTTGTCACAGTGTGTGCAGCCTTGCGTGCATTCCAAATGTTCACATTATAACCATCATGAATATTATACTTAATGCTGATGCAAGTCTTAACATCATTCATGGTGCTGATAATGCTAATGGTGATAATAGTAATGTAAATTCATATCACCATTTCACTTATACTAACATAATTGTGAACAATACTGGATGACCTAGCAGTATCATTAGCCTGCTCACGGTTGATGACATCCCGGAATTACCGAAAACTGATAAGGTAATTGGTGTTGATCTCGGTGTTAAGGATTACGCTATAACCAGTGATGGTGAGAAGATTGAGAACCCTAAATGGTATCGCGCGAATGAGGATAAACTCACTCGTGAGCAACGGAAACTATCACGGAGGAAACCGAAAGGCAGGAATTATGAGAAGCAGCGTGTGAAAATCGCTCGTTTACATGAGCATACTCGGAATCAACGCACTGACTGGTTGCAGAAGCTGACAACAAGGCCGATTCATGATAATCAAGTGATTTGCCTTGAAACGCTAATTGTTCGTAATATGGTTAAGCGCGTTGAACCGGTTATGAGTGATGATGGTTCGTTCACCCGGAATGGTCAGGCAGCGCATTCCGGTTTGGCTAAATCCATCCTGGATGCATCATGGTATGAGTTCAACCGCATGCTGGCGTATAAAGCCTCATGGTATGGTCGTGAGGTGATTCATGTGAGTAGGTTTTACCCAAGTTCGCAGTTATGCTCGCATTGTGGTTATCAGAATCATGATTTAACACTCGCTGATAGGTCGTGGGTTTGCCCGCGTTGCGGCGCTCATTTGGATCGTGATGTGAATGCTGCTGTGAATATTCTTACCGCTGGACTAGCGGTAAGTCATACCATGCTTATCCCATGGTATGACGCGCCTGAAATCATTAATCTACCCCACCGCAAACCAGCAGTCAGGGCGTGAGCAGGAAACCTGTATCGTGAGATACGGAATCCCTCGGATTTATCCGTAGGGAGAATTCAAAATGTTATCTTATCAATTCATGCCAATCGCTTTCACCTGCGTCATCATTATCATTAACGGTCATGAGTTTCCTATGAAAGAACGCTGATGGCAAACCGGCATACTTATCTGATGGCAATAATACATCCAATGTATTATCATTCAGTTCAGTTCTGTTTTCAAATCAATCTCAAATCAACCATATTTTCACCAGTTCATTCCGCCATCATCTGCATTCATCGCCATCATGCTGTCAGCATCAATGTATTCACGTGGACGCACACCAGCACCGCTTCTTGCTCCTGAAACCACTCTCATGAGCAGCCTGCGAACATTCATGCCATCAATCACATTCACTAATCGTGCAACACCGCCAGTTGAAATATCATAAGCGTTCACAACAACAGTTGACAGTCCGAACATACGCTGCAATAATGTGCGTTCCACGGTAACATCCAGAATGCGATACAATGGAATGCTATCTATTTTCTGACGGATGATCCCCTGTTCAATGATCAATTCACTATCTGTGAGAGTGTACACGGTGAATGAAAATTTCGTCCGGCACCAGTTCCGTTTACGTTGCTTCCAGATTATCTCACCATCAGAATAATCCCTTGTCCCGGCCATGCTGTTAAACCTTTCATATTAATAATCATAATCATAATATCCATATTAATGCCGGTATTATGCGTTCATGCTCTCATTGAATACACGTTTCACGACATCATGCTGGATTCTTGTTTTCATATTATTGAATGAACGATAACCATCATTCTGATATTCCACGACAGGTTCACGTTGAGCATAACCACGCAACCCTACGCTGATTTTCAAATAATCCATTTCATACAAATGTTCACGCCATTTCCCATCAACCGCTTCCATGAACGCTGAACGCATCATACTATCAAACCTGTCATCGCCTGTTTTCTCATGATATGATTCCAATGCGTCCAATGCGCGCGATGTAATGCAATCAGTCATCATGTTCACGGCATTACGAGATTTAACATCATGAATCATCGCTCTCAATGAATCCACAGTGAGTTTCACATCGGGAATCATATCAATCACATCATGGATGATTCCAATGTAATCCCATGCATCCAATGGTTTCAATTTGCCTTGTTTCATGCTGTCAGCGGATTGTTCATGAGCATGATTCATGATAATCCGATGAATGACATCATGAACGCAATCATTGAAATCAGCGTTCACATCAGCACCATGCAATATGAGATTACGTTCCGCATACACTATCCTTCGTTGCTTATTCAACACATCATCATATTTCAACGTGTCCTTACGCTGCTCATAATTCATGTTCTCACGGTTCTTCTGCGCTGTCCGCACGCCTTTCGTGATGCGTTTTGACGTGAGCGCATCACCTGTTGGAATCATTGTGTTCATGACAGCCGCCACGGTTCGAGTATTGAACAATCTCATGAGATCATCCTCCAATGACACGTAGAAACGGCTTTCACCCGGATCTCCCTGCCGTCCCGCACGCCCACGCAACTGATTATCAATACGGCGAGCCTCATGGCGTTCAGAACCAATCACATACAATCCACCAAGTTCAATGATTTCATCATGCGCCGCCTTCACTTTTGCCTTCATTGTTTTCAATGCATCCGGGAACGCCGCATCATACGCAGCCGGTGTACCGGATGGTGTCAAACCCTGTTCACGCAGGGTTTCATCAGTCATGTATTCAACATTCCCGCCGAGCATGATGTCAGTTCCGCGTCCAGCCATGTTCGTCGCGACTGTCACCGCTCCCTTGCAACCGGCTATTGCGACAATGCCAGCTTCCTGTTTATTGTTCTTGGCATTGAGTACAGTGTGTTCAATGCCTGCGACATCCAACAACGCACTGATTTCCTCGCTTGATTCCACGCTTGCGGTTCCAATTAGAATGGGTTGGCCGGTTTTATGATGTTCAGCGACATCCGCGATTATCGCTTTCAGCTTATCATTCTTATGCAGGTAAATCATGTCATCATGATCCACACGGACACATGGTTTATTCGATGGAATCGGAATCACCGGCAGTTTATAAGTGTTCATGAATTCCGCCGCTTCCGTTTCCGCCGTGCCGGTCATGCCAGCGAGTTTATCATACAAGCGGAAATAATTCTGCAAGGTTACCGTCGCGTAAGTCTGATTTTCAGGTTGGATTTCCACTTTTTCCTTAGCTTCAATCGCCTGATGCAAACCATCATTATACCGGCGACCCGGCAGAATGCGTCCAGTGTGTTCATCCACTATCAGAACCTCGCCTTTTTTAACCACATAATCCCTGTCCCGTTGGAATAATTCCTTCGCTTTCAATGCATTCATCATGCATCCGATGAGTTCAGCGTTCCCGTTCTCATAAGCATTATCCACTCCGATATACTCATTAAGTTTCCGGACACCGGAATCCAGCATGCACACGGTTTTCTTCTTCTCATCAACAGTGTAATCATCATCACGTTTCAATGTTCGCACGAACGCAGCCATTGGTTTGAACCATTTGCTGTCATCATTCTCAGCCGGGCCGGAAATAATCAATGGTGTGCGAGCCTCATCAATGAGAATGGAATCAACCTCATCCACTATCGCGTAATTATGCCCGCGTTGGACAATGCCGTCAATGCTTTCAGTCATGTTATCACGCAGATAATCAAAACCAAATTCATTATTCGTGCCATAAGTGATATCACAATCATACTGGCGTTTACGTTCCGCAGGGGATTGTTCAGTGAGAATACAACCAGTTGACAATCCCATGAACCGAAATACGCGCCCCATTTGATCCGCCGCGTATTTCGCAAGATAATCATTCACTGTGATGACATGGACGCCTTTGCCGGTGAGAGCGTTCAAATAAGCTGGCATGATGGTAACAAGCGTTTTACCTTCCCCTGTTGCCATTTCTGAAATGCAACCCTGATGCAAGGCGATTCCACCCATTATCTGAACCGGGAATGGTTTCATGTTCAATATGCGCCATGCCGCTTCCCTGATGGCGGCGAACGCCGGAATCAGAATGGAATCAATGCTGTCTCCTGCATCCAGTTGACGTTTGAACATTTCCGTTTTCTCTTTCAGTTCAGCGTCAGTAAGCGCAGCGTAATCAGCATCCAATGCAATCACTTGATTCGCTTTCGCTTGCAAATCACGTAACCGTTTTCCTTCACCGATTCGCAGTGCCTTGTCCATTAAATCCATTATCCATAATCCTTTCAAACTTTCATCATGCGTATGTTTTTATGCATTCAATCCCGCTATCAATGATAGCATTGAGCCGTCATGCCGCATGCTTCCTGTCCGCTTCCAGCATTGCAGTGAAATCAACATGATTCGCTTTCTCCGCATGAGGCAGGAAACCTGTATAATGCCATTGTGCAGTGTTCGCTTTAACCTGACGTAAAGTATCCAGACCGACACCGGCGATAATAAGGATGGTGGTTCCGCCGAATGGCAGTCGTTCGTTCAATTGCAATGTCATGATGAGAACAGTTGGAATCAACGCGACTGCAAGCAGGTAAACGCTGCCGACCGTATTCAGTTTATTCATGACATAACCGAGATACGCTGCCGTCTTATGACCGGCTGGCACACCCGGAATGAACGCACTGGATTCATTCAATTGCTCAGCCGTTTCATGCGTATCCAACGCGATTGACGAATAGAAGAACGTGAACCCGATAATCATGAACGAATACAATGCGATATACCAGATGGAAGTGCTGTTCGACAGGTTTGATTGAATCCATTGCGCCCAATTGGAATCAGGACTGATGAAAACCAGCATGGATGGAATAGCGAGAATGCTCATTGCGAAAATCGGCGGCATGACACTGCTCATGTTGATTTTCAATGGAATGTAACTCATGCTTTCACGGGGCGCACTGTCATCCAGAATGCGTTTCGTGTATTGGATTGGAATGCGACGCTGGCAAAGCTCCACGAAAACAATGAACATGAGAACGATAATGAGGGCACTGATGACAATGCCGAATTTCAACCAGTCGCCATCCGAACCATTCGAACCATAACCGATGTCCCAGAGTCGTGGCAGGAAACCGGAGCAGATGCTCATGAAAATGAGAATGCTCATTCCCTGACCGATTCCCTTATCCGTGATGAGTTCCGCCATCCACATGATGAAACCACTGCCTCCAATGAGAACAAGCGTCATTATAATAAGATTGAACACGCTGCCATCCGGTATGACCTGACCGCATTTTCCGGCGAACAATGAACCGCTGCGTGCAGTGAGGACAATACCAGCTGATTGAATGACGGCGAGTCCAATCGCAAGATAACGAGTGTACTGGTTCAGTTTGGTTTCACCGGATTGTCCTTCCCTGTGGAGTTCCTCAAAATGCGGAATGAGAATTTTCAGCAATTGGACGATGATGCTGGCGTTAATATAAGGCATGACGCCGAGAGCGAACACTGACAGTTGCAGCATCGCGCCGCCTGAGAACAGGTTAACGAGCCCGATGAAATCCTCGGAACCGCTGATTTTCGTCATGCATTCATTGATTACACTGTAATCAACACCGGGTGCCGGAATGAATGAACCGATACGGTAAATGAGAATGAGTCCAATTGTGAACAGTATCCGGTTCCGTATGTCCGGTGTCCTGAATGCGTTCATTATCGTTCGCATGTTATTAAATTCCTTTCTGCTTAATGCAATGCTGTCATTGCATGAGTCCGACAGTGATAATGAGCACGAACCAGATTATCGCGATTATCACAGTCCATCGGTTCAGGTTCTTTTCCGCGACGCCGCTTGTTCCGGCGTTCCGCATGAGTCCGCCGCCGAACATGTCGGACAGACCCCCGCCCTTGCCTTTATGCAACAGGATGAGCAGAGTCAGGAACAGGCTTAGAATTCCAATTATGATTTTCATTATGATGAGCAATGTATTCATGAGGATTATCCTTTATAATATTATGCTGGTTTCCAATAAGTTCAGTTTCCGAATATTCTTAAAGTGAGTTCACCGAGCACCCCATCCAAACCGGTCATGGCAAGCATGAGAAACAGGACGAACACAAGAACGGCAATACTCCAACCCAGCCATTCTTTAACGGTTGGCGTGACTGTTTTCCTGAGTTCAGTTATAATACCGGCGATGAACCCGCCTATCCTTGTAAGCATGATGCCAGTTCCCTTTCATCCCATGTTGACTATGTTTCTTTAATCAATGATATCACCGGATTGAAACCTGATGGAAAAGGACTATTCATACATTGATTATGATGCTGACGGATTTGACACCGGTTCCGCTTAACACGGTTGCATCAATTATCAGTATTCATTCGTTCATTGCATTCATGCGAACAAAACATAATGGGGATTCAACCAGTATGCTGCGTTCCCGTCAGTGTGATATTATTGACTGGGACGCCTGTGCAGGTTCTTTCCTTTCTCACTGTGCAGGCGTTCCTTCCTTCTCTTTTAATGACCGTTCTCACTTTAAACAACCTCTCTTTAATGAACACATTGTATTCACGTTGAATCATGACATCGGCTTATATCCAAACGCCGGACAATAGGACACAGCATGATTAACAGTATTTGAATGTGAACATTGAATACAACATGAATCAGCATCATGCTCTGGAACACGTTTAAACGACATTCTAACGCGCTATCAGGATAAATATGAACTGAGACTCACAACCATTATGAAAACGCCTCCAGAAAGTCAAATTCGCATTATCATGAAATTGAACAACGCGGACATTTGTTGACATGTGTATTTCAAAGAATATAATCGCCGCTGTCCGCCACCGGACACAACCATTACACCTGCCAATCGTTCTCTGCATGAGCACACTGCGGGCAAGCATGAGTCTCGGTTCGCTCGGACAGCGCGCAGTCACGTCAGGGCGGAAAGCAGGGGACGGTAAGGCGGCAGGCGTGCTGGTTACTAAAACTCACACGGGTACTCCCTGCTTGCTTTCAGGTGAACCAGGTCAGAATGAGTTTTCAAACAGTATGATTATCATTTGATAATGAATACTAAAATGACATATTCGCGCGTTCTCATAATATCTTATTATGATTATGCATCATATGTATGTTCAATACAATTATGAATGAATGAGATTAATGCGGTGAACGATGCCCACGGAGTTCCGCTTTCAGGTGAACCGCATTCAAATATATTATTTCTGGCATCACTTGCCATATGAACGGCATGATAATAATAGACTCCCTGTTAGCTTAACAAGCAGGGAGTCTATTATTGGAGTTGGAGATCATGAATGTATTTTGTTCACATTATGATGAACACATTAATAATATCATGCGAACAGTAGGATGAGCGCGGCGATTCCAATGAATATAATCAATAGTTTCAGGATGAATTTGATTGCGCTGAAAACGAAACGGAGCACGAAACCGATTATCAGTGTCGCAAGTATCAGGTCAAGCATCACGCATCATTCCTTATCATTCATGCTATCATTGTTATCATACTCTATCATATCATTAATCATGGACATTATGAATTCAATCATGTTATTGCATGCTGGACTCCAATCATGCTTTTCCAACAAGTCCTGCGCTTTCATGATTTGCTGACTTATGTTTTCATTGTTCTCATTATGCGCGCATGATAGGAACCAGTTGATTTCATCATGATTATCAGTGATGAGCATGGTTGCCATCATGCTGGTTATTGTGCGTATCCAATCCTCACCGTGTGCTTTCACTGTTTCCATGTCCATATCATTTTTTATTATCCATTCCGCGTAATAATCCTGCGCTTGTTTGAACGCATTGGAGCCAATGATTCCACGGACATGCCGTTCGGTTTCCGGTTTCACAGTGTCAAGGAAACCATGTTTGCGGATGAATGCAATGGATTCATCAGAATACGGATCGTTAATCATGAGCAGTCTCATGCAATCATTAATGCTCATTGTCCGCATGCATCCACTGTTGCAGATGACAGTGAAAACATTCTCATTATGAGCGATTGCAATTAGTTTAATCATTGAAATGCATTCATCATGTTTCCATTGTGCGTTCATGAGCTTGCGGCGGATGGCAAGAGTTGCATCATAATCCGGTGTGACACCATGTTGTTTCAAGGATACTAATATTGTTTTATCATCCAATGCTATCATGTCATGCGTGTTCGCGTGTGCGTTCATGAGTTCAATGATGCCATCAGTGTTCATGTTCCCGCCATCATGCCATGATTCCCATAGGCATCGTGCTTTCCACAGGTGATGTTCATCCAATGTGAACATTGTTATCAGGATTGATTGCAATAGTTCATCCAGTTCCGGATAATTCTCATGAGCCATTCTATTGATTGTACTCATGCTGATGGTTTCAGCGCTGGTTTCATCATTCTCACTATTATCAGTCATGATTGCAATGATAGCATGTGTTCACAATTATGGTTATTATTAATTAATGTTTTGATGGTTAACGCAAACTGGTTCATGATAGCAATGCACGCATAAATGATTATTAATGATAAAATAATCGTAATAATGATTTATTATATTTTCAGTCAGAATCGGCGTGTCATGATTTGAAAAACATGCTCGCATATGTTATCATGAACACAGTTGAAAAACACGGGAAGGAAACCGCTATCATGTGGACGGATGACAATGAACTCATTGAATGCGACTGGTGCGGTGAATCATTCAATGATTATGAACTCACTGAATGCAAGGAACCCATGTGCAATAAACAGTATTGCTCGGATTGCATTGAACGGCATTGCCTGCAGTGCGTGTCCTGTGAACGGACTTATTGTCTGGATGAACTCATTGAATGCAGTGAATGCGGCGCGTTTGTATGTGAACGCTGCATTGAAAAATGTGAAATCTGCGATGCGTTCCTGTGCCGTTATTGCAATAACGAACATGATTGCGAATACATTGAAACAGTGAAACCGGAATATACTGCCACACCGGAGGGTTTTTCAATTGGAGTGGAAATTGAGGTTCCTGGCGTGCATGATCACTGGAGTTTTGCTAACAGCGAACTTATCGCCGGATGGGAACATGATGGTTCACTCGGTGACATCGGCGCGATTGAATACCAATCCCAGCCGTTCACATATGATGAGAATGCCATCAATGAACTCACCGGACTCATTGATTCAGTGAGACTGGATGTTAATGGGAATCCGAATGACGCTGGCGGTCATATTCATGTTCAGCGCACGCCGCGCCAGAATGCGGATGCGTGGATGGAAGCATTGCTTGCATTGAATGCGGATGAATGCAATGCGTTCAACATGCGGCATGCTGATTGCGAACGGAATTATTATTGTATGCCGATTCCATCACATACCGGTAAGCATTGTCTGGTGAATGATGAGCATGAGAACACCATTGAAATCCGTTCATTCGGATGCTGGTGGCATGAATCCAGCGCGTCATTCGCGCCTGCCGTTGAATGGTTGCATGAAATGTGGGAATGGTTTGAAACGCCGAACCCTGTCATTGGACGCAATGGAATCAGGAATCATGATGCCGCGATGCGCGCGATCCGTGAACATGCGCATGAAACAGCCGAACGCATCTTGAACCCCGCCTGAACATAAGGCATTGGGGGAGGCATTGAACACACGCTGCTTCCAATGTCATCATGTCTGCGTGGAAATTCATGGAATCATATTAGAAAGAACGATGGCATTATGATTGACTGATGCAATCACATTCTGATATATTTGTTAACATGCCTGATTACAATGAATTCAAGGATACGCTGCATGACATGAGCGCGTACAGGGCTGAAAGCGACGGGCGCATAATCCATGCAACTGGTTATCTCGGTCATATGTCATATTCTAAGCGCGGCGAAACGTTGAATGCATACAGGTGTTCGACGCATGATGAGAATCTGTTGATTGACATGATAACTCGTGCATCCATGAATTATGATATGCTTTCATTATTGAACATTGTGATTGATTCGGATTTCACTGATTTAACACAGTATCGTGATGATGACATCATGCTTCCAATTTCATTCATAGCGAATTGGATGTATGAACTGTTCAGTCATGATCTCACTGAACGCATGCTTGAAACAATGTTTAATGAACCCGCTGTGAATCATCGTCCGATTGACATGATTCGCACTGGTAAACGCGAACAGTTTATTGATGCGTATATTGTACTCATTGATGACATTAACGGGAATTATCCATTTGAATACGCGATGGAGCATATGAAATCAGTTTTCGCGTGTTGAATTTACCGCCCAGGCGTTCCGCATGCATGCGTATTTCCATCCATGTTCGCATGAGCTCATGCTTACTATGATATCGTATCATCTTGGATAATGCAAAGTTTGATTTAAAAATATCAGATAACATTCTCGATTGAAAGCACCATATAGCATAATTAATAATGATTTCACGGGATATTCACATTATGGTGATTTTGCAGGAAGGATAAATCATAATGGTTGATTTGATTGATTGGAAAACAGCATTGAAAGCGAATCCGGGTGCGTTGGATGGCAAATGGGCGTCATTTGACTCATTCACCGGCCAGCACATGGAAGGCATTGTATTCACTGATAACAGGAAGAACCTGCTATTGCAGACAGCGGCGGATGCACCAGCGGATGGCACTGACGATAAACGCCAACCGGGGTTGAACACGAAACCTCATGGCATTCCGTTCATGCAGCATCTCGGCGGTACGTTCGTTCCTGATCCCACTGTGTTCACTGCAAGCATCCGTGTCATTGAACCGTTCAGCATGCCTCGCATCCTATTATTTGACGGAACTAATCTGAGCGGTGATTTCAAACCTCATGGTGATAATGCGTATGATGTCATCCTGTTGGATGGCAGGAAACTTCTGGTTCCATTGACGGCAGTGAAATATGTCGTTCAGACGGTATTGGATGAAGGGAATCCTTTCGCATGATTGCATTCATTATCCCGCCATTAATGTTGAAGGAAAACTGGATGCCGATTGATGTGTTCGCTGAGGCATTCAAAAACGAATGGTCGTTAACGAATAAACCTGCGTTTTTCATTCTCATTGCCAGCATAGTCTCATTAGCAACATTATATAAACGTGCGAACAGCAAAAAAATCAAGGTGGAATCAAGAAGAACAGCGGCACGCATGCTGAAATGGCTTCTTGTTCCATTGACTATCGCGATTTTCATCACCGGATGGATTAACCTGACTCATATAGGTAATTTCATACTGGGAATATGCTGTGCGATTGTTCTCGTTTTCATGCTTGGAGCAGTTGCGTCGGATTGGGGCAAACCATCGGAACCAGTGAAATATGCGTATCGTGATGGTTATGCCACACGGGAAACTGGACGCATTGTGAACACGTATACAGGGGAAGTCCGTTACATGAGCGATCTGCATGATGAACGGAAACTTCCATCCGGGTTTGTTATCGCGGATGATTTCACCAAGGTTGATATTGATCCCGGTTTGAAACTGCATGATGCGCCATTAAGCAAACGATTCATGTGAATAATACTCCTTTAACGGGAATGAACACAATGAGAACATGCCGTGTTCATTCCCGTTTTAGTTTTTTCAGATGAACCAGTATGGAATAATTTGAATGATTATGGTTTCCGTGTTGGTTCGCATAATCCGATTATCATGAATGAGCCTCTATCATGCTGTCTCAAAAAAGAATCGCCGCCGTCACTGGTCGCTCATGTGAATGTCCGTAAGCCTGTAATCATTCCCGTGTCCTGCTGCATGCATGTGAACACCAGTATCTCTAACCGTTCGAGTCGCGCCGACACATAACCGTGCCCTGATGCTCGCGCCCCCGTATGCTCACCCTGAAACTCACAGGGGGTACTCCCTGCTTGCTTTCAGGTGAACCAGGTCAGAATGAGTTTTTGAACAGTATGATTATATAATGATAATCCATGATAATATGATTATATTGCAAACATTAACCTTATGCTATTGAAAAATGTTAATCTTTTTTGTTGCAAGCATTGAATACAATCATCATCAGATGCGGTTCCATTATTTAATTATTAGCGCATGTCTTGAACGCATTTGCAAACATTCAATAACCGGTTCACCTGAAAGCGATACTGCAACAAGCGGATAATTCTGATTGCATTGTTAACATAATCAGTATGATTTTTTCATTGAATTCATGAATACGGGAAACCGTGAAAATCGATGCCGTTCACAGAGCGCAGAATAATAGGCTCTGTGGACGGCTGTTTTAGTCAGAATCACGGAAAACCCTGTTTTCGATGCGTGTCTCATGAAACATATAGAATCGCCGTCAGAATCGAAATAAGAGTTTTTTATGATGTGAAAAATCACCATGAATACTCTGAACAACGCATCATCCTGAACTCTTGAAAATGGCTTTTTAACCTGGTTCACCTGAAAGCAAGCAGGGAGTACCCGTGTGAGTTTCAGGGTGAGCAATCAGCGCGACCAGTATGGCTGGCTCCGACTGGTACAGTGGACAGTATTCATATACGGGCTGGCGTCATGCAGGCAACAACGTGATGGATACGGGCAACATGTGATGGCGGCGATTCTATTTTGAAAACAGCACTTACGATAGATGTGATTTGATGTGGTTTCAGCCCGCAAACCCGGCATTGAAATACTGGGTCAAGGGCATAGGCGTTTGATTTGCATGATGGCGATGGATGTGTTATGATTGCTTTCATAAGCACTGATAGCAAGCGAGCGGAGAGGAGTGTGAGCGGCAAATTGACCATGCGAACAGCGCGGAACCCCGCATGATCGTGATACTCACGCGGCGTTGAACATGATTATCCTCGCGCTCGCTCCATTGCCTGCTTACTGGTGGCGATCACCTGAGTTTAAACCACTGGACTCAGTTAAAAGGATTAATAGTGGTTTAACCGTGCGTGAGAACGCGGTTATTAATCACGCTGGTCTGCATTCAATTGCAGGGAATGTAAGTCGGTTGGTTACACCTGTTGGCACTCTCGTGTCTGATGGTGATTACTATCCAAATCGCGTTTCCCGGTCAGTGAACCCACAGTGTTAACACTTGTTAATTCTGAGCATTATGCTGAAGCCCCGCGCTTCAGCGCTGGGGTATCTCACGGGAATTGCTTTTGTTGGAAGGATTAATAGATTATGACTGTCGGCACTCTTGAACGCCCGGATACTGATGTTGAACCCAATGCATGCGTTGCACGCGCGCTCACTAAGCAGGATGTGTGTGATGCTGATTGTCCTGCAAGCGCTGCATTCATGGCTGTGAGCGCGAAAACCGGTTTGGCATTGTTCTTCTGTTCTCATCATTATAATGAGAACAGGGATGCGCTGAAAGCACAGGGTTTCACCATCACGGATAAAGCAGGTTTCCCTGCATGAGCCTCGATTATATGAATCCATTGGTTCACGACAGGTTCAATCATGTTCTGCCGGATCATGAATCATTGTGTTCTCATTGGCTTACATTCCGATTCCGATGAACAGAACCATGTTCATATGGTTCCAGAATCAATACAATATTGTGAATGATTCGCGTGCGAACATGAATGTATTCTATGCTTACATTCTGGCGTTAAACGCTACTGTGCGCATTGGGATAATGAATGATGCGGATGCTGTATTCAATGATTTCATTTATCGTGTTGTGAACATGCGTTGCAGTGCGAATGACATGACAGCGGAACTATTGGATGGTTTGCTGTCATGTGATTTCGGTGAATGCATGAAACCTTGTTCACAGGGCGACATTGGTTATGCGAAGTCACTCATGGGTGTTGCGCGGAATGAATTGAGCATGGATGATTTCCGATTGTTCATTTGGATGCGAACAATGAATGCATGTGAGCGGTACGCGCCGGTTTTGCGCGTAATAATATGCTTGCAATGTTTGATGATGCGATGCACAATGAGATTGCTTATATTATGAGTCATGGTTTGAATGCTTATCGGTTCTCATGCTATCATTGGCTGCATGATATCAAATGATGAAATGCAGGAAATTCGGGATTACATTGACAGTTTGATGCATGAGCATGGCGGAAACGGGTATTATGATAAGATGTATGCCGTCAGTGAGATTCCCGCGTTTGAAACCATTGTTAATTACAGTAATGCGAACATTGGACTCATTCATGAGTATGTGAATGATTATGTGGAAACCGGTAGGGTGAGGTCATTCCTTGCAGGTTCGGACATTTATAATTCAGTGTCATTTTTCAATGAGTTGAATATTTTCATTTATCATCATCATGATTATGATAATCTGGTTCCTAAGAATATTCGTGATGCAATGCGCACATGGACAATGTTATGTGTTCCATATGGTATTATGAATGCTAATGGGTTCAAATTGACATCATCTTTTTCATCTATGAGTCAATACATGCATTATCTCATGCGTAAAAATGATATGAATAACAGTGAAATCAGTCATGCTCTTGCTGACCCGTCATATTATCCGCGTGTCATTCGTGATGAAACCGATGCATTCATTGGGGATGTCATTAACGGGAACCGTCGTAATACTGAAACCTCATTGAAATTCATAATGAAATATAATGAACCTGTATCATCATATGATTTGGATACATTGGTTTCAAATGAAACCATTATGAGCATATCATATGATGATATGCTTCCCGGTATTCTCATGACTGATAATTGGAATGAACGCCTTGCATTCATGAAAGCATTCAATATTATGAAAACATATGCTGATGTCATAAGTGATTTCAATGGGAACATGACATTGAATGATGCGATGCCAGCGCTAATAGAAAATATGAATGGAATGCCTTTTGAATACACGTTGGAAATAATGAAAGCCGGTATGCCTGATTGCGTATCATAATTGATGACATGCATTCAAATGTTGACATTATGAATATGGAATTGAAAACAGTCGGTGAACGCGGGATGCTAATGGAATTGGATGTAATATCGGTGGATGCGTATGATTATGGTTTCAGGTATTTGCATGGATTCGTTGATGACTATGAGCATATGCTCATAGTGGGCGCATTGGACTGAGATTATTTATGAGTCTCATCATCGTGCGGAACTATTCGTTTTATAATCAATGCATGTGATATTTCCACATTGCGTTCAATGAGAACAGGAAAGCAGGTGGATTATGTCGAATGATGAGATTTTCAAGATGCATGGAATACTGGTACCATTTATTTTCATTGCGTTTCATCTTGTCGGTCCACTGACTGCGGTTCATCCATTATGGCTTGCGATAATAATCGGATTCATTGACATCATTGGAGGCAGTGTGTTAATGTCATTCATCATCACCGTTACATGGTTGAATGGACATTTGGATAAATTCAGGAATGGTATTATAATCAGTGTCATCATCATGCTTGCAGGTGCATTCACTTTCATGCCGCCGAGCTGGATGGGGGTTTTGACAACCGTGCTGCTGGCAGGTGAATACGCACTCATGTGGGCGTGTGCGACGAATAATCCAGTGGATGAACAGCCAACTGAGGAATGGTGAACTAGTGATGCCGTTAAAAGCGAACATATTGTGATCATTTGATGCCGGTGCCATTCATGATTGGCATTTCATTCTCATTGTTCATAGTTGTTCTCATCTGCATTCATAATGAATCCATTCAATCATGTTCATGCGTTTTCGGCAATACTGTTCTTTTCGACATTAAAATTCGCATTCATGTTTTCCGTCAGATTCGATGCCGTCCACAGAGCGGAATATTACGCGCCCTGTGGACGAGTGTTTTAACGAGAATAGTGAAAACTATGCTTTTCGACTCACGATACACGAAATGATTAAAATCGCTGTGAGAATCGAAATGAACGATTTTATCATTCGGGCACGATGAATCAACCCCATTGTCGTTGATTCATCGTGCCCGCTTACTCGCGTCGAAATAAGTGCTTTGCTGTAATCATAATGTTGACATGAGCGCATAATCAATGAACATACGATTGGCTGTTGCATGTGATAGATATAATGCTTATATGATAACCGGTATTGATTACAATGATTCCAATGCAATCATTCATGATGATACGCATGGCGATGTGACCGTGCGATTGGATAACATTGGGAACATGCGCATGGATGGTTTCAATATTAACGGGAAACCATTGAATTGGATGCATCGCGCGCTCATTTGTCGTGAAATCATCGATTACGCGAACAAACATGACATGGATGTTGCCCTCATTGATTCAAGTGGAATCATACGATACGCAAGCATTGAAAACATGCTGACACATGTGAAACGCAGGCTGATGATTGACAAACAGGATAGAATGCATGAGCAACTACGAATGGGAGCCGGTTATAGCATGGATGGAACGAGCATAATCAATCAACTCATTGACAAGCTGCGTTCACATGATGACATCAGCATGGAACTCATGGCACTGGGATATGATGAGGTTCCATCATTCATTATGAAATGTATTAATAGGATTCATGGAAAAACCAATTGAATTTTTCCTGATAGATTCAAATAAGCGCAATGTGAACATGGAAGGAATAACATGGCTGGGAAACGGACGCCTGCTGGAACATGGTATGAAGGCAAGGACGGGAAACCTCATCCCTGCATGACAGAGAACGGCAAACCATGTTCCAAACATGCTAAGAACCAGCATATTGGTAATTCCTATGAGGAAGCCGAACAAGCCATTGAAGCGAAATATGACGCGGATATGAATTCAATGGGAACAGGGCTCACATCCGAGCAAACAGCAATGCTAACCCGCATTCTGAATGATGCTAAGCATGATTCCAATGACCGCATTGAAAGCATTCTCGGTGAACCGGTTGAACATATTGGTTCTATTCCAGTGTATGAGGATAAGCATGCTTCGCCGGATGGCGTTGCAGCGTTATATTACCCGCATGTCAAGGATGGTACTGTCCATGTGGATTCATTGCGTTCAATCGCGGACGATGCAAGTATGAATGATGATGAATCACATGGTGTGAGGCAGTATACTGGTTATGGCGCGTATGATATGAATCGTGTTCTGCGAGGTGATGAAATGACGGATCATTCACCGGATGAACAAGGTGGAGTCGTGCATGATTTGAACTCATTGACTGATCTGCTGGATAGGACTGAATCACCGGATGACATGATAGTGTATCGACAGGAACGCTTCATGGTTGGTGATTCCCCTGAATATAAAGCAATAGTGAATGCATGCAATGAGAACAATGATGACATGTATGATAAACATGATTTCACCAGCACGACAATTAATGGCGGGAACCGTCGTGGAATGGAGGAATCGACTGGTTGTGTGGATTATGTGATAATGATTCCAAAAGGCACGCACGGAATGCTGGTGGATTCACAATCATATCATGCTGATGAACAGGAATTCCTTGTCCAGCAAGGACAATCATATAAGGTTAAGGCGATTGTGAACAGGGGTTCTGGTTATAGGTTGAATCAGCGGAAACCTATTGTCATAATGGAAGCAGTGCCAGCAGAGTCACATCCAGTAAGAATCAATGAGGATGATTATGGTTTTGATGGTTCCATGATGATGATGGAGGATGATGTTGACGCCATGATGAGTGAAGACATAATAAGTGATAGTTTTTTCGAATATCTATTGGATTTATGATGAATAATTATTAGCGAATAATGCTATAATATTGCTTAATGCCAATCGCATTATGAGGTAATTTCGCTATTTGTCAATTTGAATTTCAAACACTGGTTTCCGCGTCTCATCAGCGTTAATGAATGTTTCCATTATGTTCATCATTGATTTCAGTGAGTCCGCCGCAAGGAACATTATTGCCATGCCAGTCATGTGATGATGTTCAAATGCAACCTGATATCATCATGATGACCAATCTTGGAAACACATGTATGATGATGGATGCTGGCATTATCAATAAAAATAATCTACTCCACTGAACTCCGGTAGTCAGAGCGCAAGCGAAACCTGTATCGTGAGGCATGGAATCCCTCCCCGGTCCGTGGGGGAGGAAGTCAAAAAAATACAGCTTAATCTGAGCTTGACACTAAATCGAATAAATGATATCATTGATTATATGAGCGGTGGTTTGATAATTTAAAATGGTTGATTAAAACCGTATGAGAAGTGGTTTCACTCATATGGAACCCTTGTAAAATAAGGGTTTTACAAGAGTTGTTTCCCCGCTAGGGGAATGAAACTTAGGGATAGATCAAGAATTATAAGAAACATTACTGTTGTTTCCCCGCTAGGGGAATGAAACCACCACTGGATTATTAAAAAGGAATCCCCGGAACAGTTGTTTCCCCGCTAGGGGAATGAAACTATGTAATCACCGTAAGGGGCATGCTCATCAATGAGTTGTTTCCCCGCTAGGGGAATGAAACTACGGATTCACATTACCGTCATCCGAGAATTCCCGGTTGTTTCCCCGCTAGGGGAATGAAACTGTTTTCACGATAGATTCCATGTGAACATGAATGCAAATATTACCATAATCACGGAGGTGAATCATCATGCGAAAGCCAGCTGGAACATGGTATGAAGGCAAGGACGGGAAACCTCATCCCTGCATAACCGAGAATGGCAAACCATGTTCCAAGCATGCTGGCAGTGAACACATAGGAACCACTTATGAGGAAGCAGAACAGTATATCCAAAGGAAATATTCCGATACCGTTTTCATTGGAATGTCATCATTGAATCCAATGTTTTCAGATAGAACGAATAATAATGATGAATCATTCAAAATGACTGACATGATGATTCGGCGCGAAAAACTGAACAATGATGGGAACATGCCGATACGCATGAAAATACCAGTTGATTATCCAACCGAACGCATCTCACAGATAATGTTTCCATCCACGCCGGATGCACGGAGCATGGAAAATGAACTCATGGATTCAGCGAATGCATCATGGAAATCAATGACGGAACATGAGAAGGATTCCATTCGCGCTTATTGTTCCGATGCGTATGAGGCAATGAATGCGTATCAGCGTGGGGATGATGATATTCGTGCGGACATTGACAATGACGAATTCGTGAAAGCGGATTTGAAAAACTATGGTTTCAGGACTGTTAAAGGCGCGATAAGCACAATGAGCCGCGCTTTAAGGAAAACAAGCACAGGCAGGGACATGATAGTGTATCGTTCCAGGTTCACGGAAGCATCCAGTGGCGGACGTGACATGGAAGAGAGAACATTCTATGATGCTGGCATGAATGCATTGGAAACAGGCGAACCGGCAATCATCCGGAAAGCTGGGTTCTCATCAACGACAACGGATTTGAAATCATTGTTCTCAGGATTGGGGGGAGCACCATCGGACACGCCTCATAATGTGAAATACGTGATTAAAGTGCCTGCCGAGACTCATGGAATGTATGTCGGCGGGCTGTCACCGAATCATGAGGAGAAGGAATTCCTCATGAATAAAGGCATGAAATACCGGATCGCGGGAATTTTCGAACGCGGAACATATGATGATTATGAGAATGACTGGGATGCCGCGCCGATAATCGCATTGGAAATCATGAAATGAGCACATGAGAACATGATGCGTTCACATGCTATTATTATTCAATATAAGTATTGAAAACACGGATAGATTGACATCAGGAACATAATTTGTTAACATGAATGCATGGAAGGAAAACATATCATGGCGACTAAAACATATGGTTATGACAGGAACGGGAATGTAAGTGAATGCACCGCGCAGGAACGGAATCGCGGTAAGGGACGCTGTAATCATTACGGTCATTTCAATACTGATAACAAACAGGAACTCATTGAGAAGACAGAAGCGATTCAAGCCGAACTGAACAATGATGTGAACGCCGGAATGATTGCGCACAATGTATCCAAAACCGGTTCGGCGGAGCGGGAATTCGAACGAGTGCATGCAGTTGAAATCAGGAATGCGGAACAGGAATATGAGAAAGCGAAAACCGCTTATGATGCCGTCCGCATGAAACCTGATGCGATTGAAACCGAATACAGGACGCTGGTGGATGCGAATAATAGGAAATACGCGGAATTGGATGCACGCATTGACAACATGAGTTATCCATCCGGTGATAAGGAACTGGATGAACGGTTTGAACGAGCATTCAATGATTCGCTCACTGATAAATCCGATTTTGATGTTGATGATATTAAATCAGGAGGAAGAATCATCCTGCATAAAGGCGATATCAATGAATTCATTCCTGAAATCAGTGAAATCCCGGCAGATGAACGTGTGTATGCTGATGATGAGGGATTGGATTATTATGATGCATCGGATGATGAACCGGAAGGATGGTATAGGAACGGTGAATATTACGCTGATTATGATGATCCGTCAATCATTGATGTGAATGCAATTCAGGATGCTGTTGTCAATGAGGATTCATTGGATATAACCGATAATGCGATTGCATCCACTAAATACACTATGCATCAGGAACTTAAACAGGAACATGCGGAAGCGGATAAGGAAGCGTTGAATACCGCAAAATCACATCATCCTATGACCGAGAATGAGGAAAAACAGGCGCTTGACGCCAGAGTTAGATTCATGAACGCATCCATGAGATTGAAAAAGCTGAATGATGCGAAAAACATCGCGGGAATCGCAGGTTTTGATGTCATCAGGAAAATCAATGAATCCAATGATGGCGTGAAAACATATGAGAACAGGCTGAAAACGGAATTATCATATGGCGGTCATGTTGATTATGACTATGACTATGACTATGACGGAACCAGCCGGAAAATGCCGGGCGATTATTACACGTCCAGTATCACGAATGCGGATCCTGATAATTGGTATACAGTGGATTCAGTTGAATACAATGATAGTGGGCTGAAAAAGAAAGCGTTGATTGACAGGGAAACCGATCCGTATGTCCTGTCGAAAGCAGAGAAACAAAATGGTTTTCAGGAAGGATGGATGCGTGTCATTGATGATGATAAACATTCACCTGAAAGCCGTTACAGGATGATGATAACGCAAGCATATGACAGCAATGGTTTCAATGATTACCAATTGAAGCAAATCCGTAAGTCAAAACTATATAAAACAGGAGGAATGCCTGATTTTGATAGGATAATCAGTATTATCCGCAGGAAATAGAATAATTCAATTAATTTAATGCGTGCATTGTAAATATGAATTGCATAATGCACGCATTTGTATTATTTTCCCGATAGATTACCATAAGAGAAGAATGACAGACATTATAGAAGGAATAGCATCATGGTAGGCATGGTTGATAATGCTCCGAAACAATTGAAAAATAAGAAACCGGATGAATCATGGCCGCATCATCAGGATAAGCATGGTAACTGGGTTCCCTGCGCTTCCAATCCATGTAAAATGCATGGCGGAACGGAAATCATGGCTAAGAATCCGGAGGAGGCATTTGAGAAAGCGAATTCAGTATCATGGGGTTCATTCGGAATGAGCATGAATCAGAAGAACGATAACATTGATGAAACTGATAAAAATTCAGAAACTGATAATTCAAATGCTAATAATCACAAAGTGAAAGAGCATGCGTTGGATGGTGTTTTGAAAGCTGGAATGACATCATTGAATGCAAATGATAACAATGATGACATGAATGACAAGCAGAAAGCGGCATGGGATAAACTGCAATCCGCAATGGATGATAATTCGCATGATGAGCATAAACCGGTGAAGAAACATGTGAAATTGACTAAAAAGAAAACTGTAAAACCAGTTGAAACCAGCGATGACAATATGAGCAAAACCGGGACAATCACCGGATCACATGAATCGAAACAGACTGAATCATCAACTGGAACCACTTCCAGTTCAAATGCGTCCAATGCTGGCATTATAACATCAAACAGGCATCTTATGAAACAACGCGCCGTGATTGAACAACGGTTGAAAGATGCTGGCATTGATATCATTGAGCGTCCTGCGCCATCACAGGAAGTAATTGATGAAATGCGTAATAATGGCGAGTATATTCGTGATAATCCGCTTGTTTTCAATGTGGACAGTAAAGTGAACACGCAGGAACTTGCGCACGCCATTTTCAAGGGAGCGGATTTCGGTGATGAACATCATAAGGAACTTATTCAGCGTTCTAATGAGGCGTGGGATTCAATGACATCAGATGAACAGGCCGCAATTTATCAGTATACCGATACCTCATATAGTTCGATGAATAAGGCATTATATAAGAAAAACTATAAATCGGAGAAATATGATGACATTAAGAAAAAGATCGCTGACATGAGTTCGGGACTGGCGAAAACAGAGAATGTATGCCAACATGATACTGTGTTGTATCGTCGCCGTTTCCTGCAAGAACAGGACGGCGATTATACACGGAGCAGGGAGGAGACCGCCGCATTTCAAGCCCTTGCGCGTGTTACCGGTAAGAAAACAGCGAAACCTACTTTCACTCGTGCCAATTATATGAGTACAGCTAATCGTGGTTTCAATAATAGCTATCATGATCAAGTTAGATACATTATAAGCATTCCGAAAGGCACGCATGGTATTTCAGTGGAGGAACATAGCAGTCATAGCAGTGAGGATGAGTTCATCATTGACAAAGGCTATGATTATGAGGTTGTCGGCGTGTTCCAAACAAGCGAAATACGTAAACACAGTAACGGCATTACCAATTGGGAAACAGGATGCAGCCCGATAATCGCCTTGCGTGTAATTCCGAAAAAGAATAAATCCGTCAAACCGGGAATGACAGCATGAACGCATTGAAAACAACCAGCGAATGGCCGCATCATCAGGATAAGCATGGCAACTGGGTTCCCTGCGCTTCCAATCCATGTAAAATGCATGGCGGAACGGAAATCATGGCTAAGAATCCGGAGGAAGCGTTTGAGAAGGCAAACAGCGCATTCACTGAATTTATTAAAAAGCTGAATAATGCTGGCATTAAACTGGCGGATCGCACGCAGAATGACGAGGACATTATTAAGAAACTGCGTGATAACAATGAATACATTGATGATAATCCACGGTGTTTCCATGTGAATGGTGATGATGTGAGCGCTTATGATATCGCGCATGCACCATACAAGCGTGACAGCGCGTGGCGTTGACCTTGCGTGGGGTATGCGCGATAATTGTATCGCCTGTATGAACTCATACTTGCCATGATACTACATGTTCATGGATTATGCAAATGCGATTTCGCAAAAGTTCAGATATTTCGATTGAGGGCATTGATGTGGAGAAAGAATATGCGTGATTCCTCACCGCCCTGAAGGGCGGTGTCTCCTCACGCGGGCATAATAACATGATGTTGGAAGGATTTGAATGATGGCGGATTATGGTTATCCGGGAACATGGTATATTGCAGCTGATGGAAGAAAACGTAGATGCAGGACAATCTGTGGTTCACCTTGTCATCAACATGCCAATGGCGGTCATATCACTGATGATGCTGGCAATGTCATCATTGCTTCCAATGAAACTGAATTGGAAGCGAAACTGCATGCCGGTTTGAAAACCGGCATGACTGGCGATGCTCATATGAAAACAAATGATGACATAATGAAAACGCAAGCATCTGATAAGGTTAATAAACCGGCTGTGAAACCGCATGAACCGGCGATTCCAATGCCGGGAATGATGATGAACAGCAGTTTGAAGAAAAACATCATGATGAAACAAGCACGAGAACGGAAACGCGAGCAAATCAAATTGGAACGCGCCAAACCAGAAACAAGCATTGATGACAGCATTAAAATACGTAATGGACTTGCGGATGAACTTAAAAAACATGGTTCATGGATTTATGATTCCAATGTGTTCAAGGGATACACTGATAAAACAACCAGCCAGCTTGCTAATGAACTATATCCTGATGCGGTTGAGGGTGATGTGGCGGAAAACCCATTGACACGCGCCGCAAGGAACGTTTATCATAAACTGGATGGCAGAACACGATTCGCCGTCAAGGATTACACGGAAGTCGGTTATAAGCAAGTGAATGCGGATTTACGTGATGGGAACAAAATGGATACACGGAGCCATGAACTCATGGTAGGAATGGACAGGGCGATTCATGCGAATGCGCCATTGGAACATGACACTGTATTATATAGGACAATTGAATTGAACGATATGACAACCACTAACCGTGGAATTGAGGAGAAACGCGCGTATGACGCCATTGCATCCGGTGATGGCATTGTGGATAATCCGGCGTATATCAGCACATCATTCAAGGGGAGCCTGTTCGCGGCGGGTGAACATGAAAACACTGAAATCATCATTCTTGCGAAAGCGGGAACTCGTGGAATCGCAATAACTGACAGTCAATATGATGAACATGAGTATGTGATTGATCGCGGAACTCGAATGCGCGTGAAAGCGATTTATGAAACAGGTGATTACAGGGATGCGGATAATTGGCGTTTGAAACATCCGGTGATAATCATGGAAACCATCCCATAAATGACATCATATGCTATCATTGTGAGCAGGAAAAACGAAATTGACAGGTGAATCTGATGCCGTTATTGAATGAGGAACTAATGAACGCATGATAACAGCATTGAAATCATATCGCAATCATCATAACATGATATGATAATACGACACGCTATCAATCATGTGAGAGGGCGGCGGTGAATCACGCACACGCATAACCGACTCTCTATGTAGTGCTTTCAATCGAGAATTATATGATATTTTTAAATCAAATTTTGCATTATCCAAAAGAATATGATATTATAGTAAGCATGAGTTCATACAGGCGTTATAATTATCGGCTGCTTTGAATATTCTTGACGCGGCTGGACTAGCCGAGTCATTAAACGCCCGTAGAGGTGATGTAAGACGAAGGCTGGCGCAAGCCAGTCGCAACGTTAACGCCAATGATGCGGGAACTCACCGAACCGCAAGCCTCCATTAAGGCGACCGGCGTAGGAATCCCACGCCTTCAGGCGTGGGAGGAAGTCAATATGATTGACATTGTTTCATTAATATGATAGTATAATTATGTAAATAATATTTTATTCATGTTAACATTGTTATCATGAACCGTTCTGGAAAGGATGATTTGAAATGGCTGATAAGAATCTTGTGTATGGTGAATGCATTGTATGCGGGCGTGAGGACACGATGAATCTGACTGACTCGCAGAAAACCGTGTATGATGCGCTGCGTGAAAGCGATGCCGATCTGAATGAATACAAGACCGCTTTCCCTGAATTCAATGCCGCGCAATGCGCATTCCTATGGGCCGGACTCTGCCCGCAGCATGCTTGATTGAAAACATTAAAAGCACGCATCCTGACACTAACATTAACGGTATTGTCCATGAGGGCGGATTGTTGAAATCAATGTTTGCAAAATGAGCAAAGGCGTTACAGGAGACTCGTCTGCGTGTATGCTGATAGCATGAACATGCCGGACATGATTGTTGTTGGTTCACGTGGCCGCGCCGGACTCACCGGATTATTGCTCGGTTCCATGAGCCAATCCCTCATTCAGGATTCCAATATTCTGGTGTATGTCGTTCCTCGTAAATATGTTGATTGCAGCACATGGAAGGCTGAACACACTGGCGACATGTGGAAGGATGATGCCGACCGAATCAATAAGCAAATGGATGGAACCGTTCAGGATATCGATGTCGATCCGGCTGAAACCAGTGTCATCAAACCTATCATTGATGTGGTTTAAGCCCGCAAACCCTGGATATTTCAATGCCTAGGGTCAAGGGCGTGTCGGATTTGCATTATCGCAATGGGTATGCTGTTATGATTGCTTTCATAAGCACTGATAACAAGCGATCGGAGAGGAGTGTGAGCAGCAAATTGACCATGCGGGTGTTGCGGAACCGCGCATGACAGGGCGTGAACGCCGCGTTGAACATTCTTGACGAAGCGTTGCGGCTCAATAAGCAGAACGAGAAAACCAGCGAAAAACAAAAACGAAACAGAAAAATAACCGAAAATCATGAACCGACCGACAATCGGGGATAGCCTGCCCAAAATGGGAAGCCGCTGGATTCGGAAGTTCATCTGAATCCAAGCAAGCCCAGTTCGCAGGACTCCAGTGGTTGAAACCACGGGAGTGTCATAGATATTGAAAAGAACTGTTAACATAATGTCATCATGAAAGATGATGATTGAAAGGAAAACTGGTAAAATGACTGGTTATCATGATAATGATTATGAGCTTGTGAATCCGCAAATCAATACGAGCGCTGCGAATCTTAGCAGTATTCAAACAAGGACATTCGGTAAAATGGCGGTCGCAATGATTATCAGCGCCGTTGTCGCATTGTTCATGGCAATGAATGGAATCCAATTCGGACTCGCGTTCGTTCTCATTGGACTCCTCGCGGTTGTTGTTCTGAACATGTGGCTCGGAGCGAAAATCGCAACTGCGAAACCATCCACATGTTATCTCATGCTCGGTTTTGAAAGCGTGTATACCGGCGCTCTTCTCGGTGGAACCTTACAGGTATATTCACCAGGGGCGGCGTTCGTCGCGTTCCTTGTAACCGCAGTGTTTTTCGGTGGACTGGTGATTTCAGGATGGATTACCAAGAAAGACATGACTCGTGTCGGTTCAGTTTGTTCAACTGCGCTCATTGTACTCATTATAGTTGAAATCATCATGCTGTTCATTGGAACCCCCGGAATCTGGATGCTGCTGAGTGCCGTCAGCATTATCATTTTCGCTGGACTCACGCTCTGGGATGCGCAGAAACTACGTGGACTCACTAATGATGGCAGTGTACTCAGTGAAAACATGAGCACTTTCCTTGCATTGGAATTGTATTTGGATTTCATGAACATGTTCATGAACATCCTGCAACTGCTCGGTGGATGCAGCCGGGACTAACCTGTAATATGACATAATCAGATAAAAAGCATGGATGCGGTTTGAATACATTGCATCCATGCTTTTCTGATACTGTTAATAAATAATAGGAAAATTAACATAAGGATTAATGATGATGGCGGATGATAGGAATAAGGATGATAATGTGAAAGCGCAGATGAGAACACGATTTGAATGGTTGTATGTTTTCACTGAAAAACTCACTGAAGCACTCAAAATTCTGTTCAGTTTGATTTGCGGTTTCATGATTTCAGTGATTGCATATGCATTCGCTGCTGATTATGATAAGGCACGTGATACGCTGCTCGGATTGTTCGGGCATCATATGATAATGCGTGCAGTGCTCATTGTAGCCAGTGTCCTGCTCATGATAGTGATAATATTCGCAGGGCGGCAGAATTGGAATCATGGTATCATCATGGGAACAGGTTTGATGATTATAATCGGTTTCAACATGGTGCTGGTATTCAATAATAATCTTGCCATAATTCCGGTGATGGCATTATGGATTCTCATGATTATTCTCATGATGAGACACAGGGAGCCTCATAGGATAGATATTGAATAGGCACTGTTTTGAAGGATTTTAATCATGTTCATATTCGCGTTAATGTTTGATTTGATGATGATATTCGTTGCGTTCATTCTCATTATGGTTGCGTCAACCGCATTGACTGACTTATTGGAACCGCATGCATTCAGGAAATTGGATGCACGGAAACATGCGAACATTGCTCGCATTGGATCGCATCGCAAGTATTATCCATGGTTTCTTGTTCTGCTCATGCTTGTTTTCCCGTTGTTCGGCGTGTTCAGCATGCCATTCTGGTTGAATTTCATTATTTCCATGCTTATAATGATTGCAGGTGTTACCATTGTCAGCATATTCACCGACTGGTTCATTGCACGGAATGAAGGAAAGAATGATGAACCTTATAAGGAGGATGATACTGATTTAAGCGAAATGCTGTTCTAATAGATATTCATATCCTGTTAACAAGGAAGTGAAAGGAAAGAATTGATGTTCGTGTCATCATTGATGATGTCCATTGGAATAATGATTATTGTCATGCTCATGGCTGCTGTTTTCGGTTATCCGTTGTCATTCCTGTTTGAACGCATTGTATTCAAAATGCACATATCGGATATCGGATTGAAATTCATCACGCTGATAGCCGGTGTCATGATGGCGGCAAGCGGTTTGCTTGTGTTTTTCAGTGGAATTCTGATGATAATCCCGTCATATGAGAATCTTGCTCTCATGATGCGTTGTGTACTTGGTTCATTATTCGCATTGATAATATGCATGGCTGTATTGTTCGCTTTTGAACGATATGAATCAATGTTGAATGAAACCGATGACGTGGATGATGAACCGGTTGAATCCGCGTATGTTGAGGATGAAACCGATTTAAGCGAATCATTGTTCCCGGATTTGAAATGAACATGATATAATTGATTATGAATGAATAATCAATTGAAAGGAAAGAATTCCATTATGGACCCTTTTGTGATTGCGTTATTGGTGTCCCGTAGTATACCTGTTGACTACGTTATTCTGGCTGTTGTGCTCGGTTCTTTCACAGCACTGATTCTGAGCGCAGCTGCTGTTTTCGGTTATCCGTTGTCATTCCTGTTTGAACGCATTGCATGCAAAATGAGCATATCGGATACCGGATTGAAATTCATCACGCTGATAGCCGGTGTCGTCATGATGGCGGCAAGCGGTTTGCTTGTGTTTTTCAGTGGAATTCTGATGATAATCCCGTCATATGAGAATTTTGCTCTCATGATGCGTTGTGTAGGCGGTTCATTATCCGCATTGATAATATGCATGGCTGTATTGTTCGCTTTTGAACGATATGAATCAATGTTGAATGAAACCGATGACGTGGATGATGAACCGGTTGAATCCGCGTATGTTGAGGATGAAACCGATTTAAGCGAATCATTGTTCAATACTGAATATAAGGGACCCGCTGATGAGAAACCGGAGGAATACAGGGAGGATGAAACTGATTTGTATGACATCATTGTGAACAAACCAGCTGAAACTACTGATGAGAAGCCAGCTGATGCTGCAACTGAAACCACTGATGGCACTGCCGGAACCGGAGCGGAGGATGAAACTGATGACAAGGACTGATATGTATCGTATAACTCGTTTGATTGAATGTTTAATGGCTTATGCGCTTGTTTTCAGTGGCGCGTTCGGAATTGCGTTTTTGTTTTTCGTTCCGTTTCTCAGTTGCCTGCTTGCTGACATTGCAGCCATTGCATTCATAATACTTGTAATCGCATTGTTCGTGGGAACATTGGTTGAACCGGTTGAGCCTGATGAGCATGAGCATGATGATAATGTTTACAGTGAGGATGAAACTGATTTAAGCGATTTGGTCATTAAATGATCAAATCCAATGAATAACGAATGGAATCATTGCGGTGATTCCATTTTTTGACATTCGGTAATAGTTTGATTTTTGGAAGGATGGAAACATGGGAGGAAGCAATCTTGTCAGTTTAAGTCTGATTCTTGATCTTGCTTACGCTGGCATTTTCATGTTTCCTGTCATCATCATGAGTTATGCATCACGTAAGAAGGATTTGCCATGGATTGTATTCATGATATGCATGGTGATAATAAGCGTAATCATTGTGCTTAAAATACAATCATATAAGGATGCGATGCTCATAGGATTATTCGTCATTCTGATTCTTATCATGAATGGAATCGGATGGCTGCTATTCCGTTTAAAGAAACTGTTCCATAATAATGAATGGGATATTCATGATGACATGAAAGCATTGGAAACAAGGAATGATGTGGAGAAGAACTATGCCGATAGACAAAACAAATGAAACCAATATGAGGAAGAAGGAACTGACTGCACCTGGATGGTGTTATTTCCTCATGAGCGCAATAACCATTCTTGCCGTGTTCAGCATGATTTTCGGCAGTTATCAGTATCATGAACGTGAAAAAATGAATGAGATGTTCAATGCCGTGTATGACAGTACAATGCAGGCATGGTACACTGATCCGATGGAAGGCGAAATTCGTGTTTTCAGACAATTCAACGTTGGCGACATGCGTATTTACACTGAAACGGAGGTTTCCGACGAGAACCCGGATGGATGGAAAATCGTTAAAAAACCGGAGAATTACAAGTTTGATAATGGAACCATCGCGACAATACAATGCACTGACATGAAAAACCAGCCGGATGGACGCATAACATGCAAGGGCGGGGCGTATATCAGCATCACCGGTTCTGACACTGGCTTGTTGAAAGCAGTGGAATCAATGGCTGATGACACGCCATCATGGTTAAAAATCAATAAATAACACGAGCATGATGATATAATTATAATCAGGAAAACACGCGGAGGATATGATTTTGACTGATAATATTAACGGGAATGATTCCATGACCGCATTGGAATCAACTGACGCATGGCGTGAGGCGCGTGGGATAATGATGGATATCGGTTCCCATATCATCCTATCACCTGGCATGCAATCGGAGAAACGATTCGTTCAGCATGGTGTAACAACCACGTTCCAGCATTCGTTGGATGTTGCAACTGTCGCGGTCATGCTTGCATTATACGCTGGAATTGATGATGAGAAAACCATTGGCAACACTGTGAAAGCCGGTTTACTGCATGATTATTTCCTGTATGACTGGCATGATAACGCTTCATGGCATCGCATGCATGGTTTCACTCATGGGCTCACGGCGGCGTTGAATGCAGTCCGTGATTACCGTGACGACATGAACCCGGTCATAGTGGATTCGCTAATCAAGCACATGTTCCCATTGACTGCATCACGTCCATTGTTCACGGAAGGATGGCTTATTAGTATCGCGGATAAAGTATGCGCATCCCGTGAAACATTCACAAGGAAACGATTCGGTTCGTCAAAAGACGAATGGCTGAGGAATCATGCGAAAATGATTGCAATGCTTCCCGTTGTTCCCAGCGAGGCGAAACCAGTAGCGGAACGCATCGCGGATGGTGAACTTGACGGCCATGTAGTCCGCTTGAACGCTTATAAGGCTCTCGCGTATTGCCGTGATTTGAAACATGAACTAAAAACTGAACTGACGGCATGATGCTCATATGCATACAGAACGCATTTAAACGGCATTCTAACAGCATTAAACATTAAATGCGAACATGGATTCATATGAATGCATGATAGCGCATTAGAATGATGATTATATGAGAATGCCACGGACGGGATTGGAATCGTCCGTGGCATTCTTTTAATTGGATAATGGATTAATTTGATCATGCAATCATAACATCCGATTTTTAATTTGACTGGGATGCGGATTCGATATATCATAATAATATTGGATGAATGGAGTTTTGTGATGACATGCTTGCATTATTGCAGGCAATCCGTGATTACATTATCAGCATCACGGAGAAACGCGGGTTTCCATCGACAATCGCCATGCTGAGATTAGATGAAATCCTGACGGCATGTGGTTCCAATGATTCCAATGTGAGCCGTGAGAACGCGATTAAAATGGATAAGCTCTCATTGTTCGCTCTCGGAGCCGCGCAAGTGCAGGGATTCACTGGTGAGGAATATCTGGATAGCATCGAATTGTTGGATGAACCAACTGAACAGGAACAAGCGGAATATGACAACAGGGAAAACCAATGCATTAATGATTTCCTTGATAATAATTTCGTTTGTGTCGGCGCACCCGATGAACTCATGCCTGTCATCCGACTTATTGCAGGAACCGCAATGAAATGCGCGAATAGCGATGATCCATCAGACAGTTCACTGGCTGATCTTATTCTTAATGACAGTGGTACCATCATCGCCATGCTCGCGGCTTATGAACATGAAACCATTGAGAACATGATTGCCCGTGGAATCACGTATGGCGATAAGCAGATTAAGAATCTCATTTTTGATTTCATCGCAGCGCATCATGATGAACTCATGCCTGATTCCGCTGATAATAAGTGAAAGCATTGTGAACATACGAACACATAATAATATATTATGAATATATCAATGCTATGATGTATAATCATAAGAACATTTTGAAAGGAAACTATCATGATTGCGACTTGTTTCATTGGTTTCATGATTGGAACCGTTGGCGTCATCAGCATGATTGATTGCATGTGTTTGAACATCATGGGCAAGCGTGTATTCCATGTTCTCATTGGTTTCATCGGTATGATTATCAGCATCGGAATCATATTGTTATCCATTATGAACATGCCGGATGTGAATCCGGCGATTTATCTGCATGCAATCGTGCTCGCGTCCGGTATCGCATGGATTATTTGCAATGCGATCAATGAGAACATGATTACCAGAGTGTTGTAGGAATGCCCCTGCTTATGAAGCATGAGGGTTAAAAGCATAACCTGCTTACAAATTGATAACATAATTAGTGTAATCAACCAGTATGATTCATAATGTGATATCATTGAGAATAACACCGGGAAGGAGGAAGCGTGATGACACCAGAGGAACGCAAGCTGAAGAACAAGCGCATTAGTGAGAGTATTAAAGCTACTCGTGAGAAGCGTAAGAATCAGCGTGCGATGGTGTTCATCATGAAAATCAACAAGGGTAAACTCACTCATCAGCAGCGGAAACTGCTTAACCGCGTGTTCCTTGAGGCGAAATGGCTCAGGAATGATATCATTAGCAGTCAGGATGTGTTCAAGTATAACCCAGCAATCAGGAAGGTTAAGGTAATCATCCCGGAACCCGCTAAACAGCGTGACCCGAAACTACATGATAGGACTGAGCACCTGATTGCGCTCGGCAGCCAAGTCAAACAAAGTGTTCTCAAGCAAGTGAAGGATGACATACGCGGTTTGCATGCTGTTAGGGTGAAGGGTGGTAAGGTTGGTTCACTGAAATTCACCAGTGAGGTGAACTCAATTAATCTCCCGCAGTATGGTGTCACATGGCGGGTTAAGGGAGACTCTAATAGGATTAAAATACAGGGAATCCCCGGTTACTTGTATGTTAAGAACCTGCAACATGAACTCTTTAACAAGCAGTATGATTATAATCTCGCGAACGCGAAATTATTGCGTCGTTCGGATGGTTATTATATTGCTATAACAGCTTACCTGAGTAATGAGGATTATAAGGATAGGAAGGATAAGCATGATGCTAAGGTAATGAGGAAGGAACCAGCATCGGATACTTACATTGGTGTTGATGCTGGTTTGCAGCACCAGTTCATTATGAGCACGAATGGTGAACCTGTTTACAAGGATGCATACCGGAGTGAATCGAAGCGGTCTAAACGCGCGAGAGCGCATCAGAGAATGAAGAAGCACGGCTCGAAACGGTATGATAAGTGTAAGCGGGTTATTCGTCAGGATGGTGAACGTAGGCAAGCAT
>Ga0326512_10000325_pt1 | contig 40652 bp, 56 predicted proteins | sample 1_2617_0518_D_FD_203652 | JGI IMG/M metagenome (GOLD analysis project Ga0326512, IMG submission 203652) | Bovine rumen microbial communities from UC Davis, California, United States - 1_2617_0518 | ecosystem: Host-associated > Mammals > Digestive system > Stomach > Rumen | place: USA... | reverse complement strand
GCCATGCGGAAGCGGTCCCTCGGCTATCGCCTGCTGGCGGAGGCGGAGGACGAGATGGCTTCGGCCAAAGAGATTCTGATGAAGACGAAAGGAGAAAGAAACGATGGGAACCCGGAAGGTTAAAAAGAACGAGCTCGGCAACCGCTACGGCATGCTCACCGTCGTAGCGGAGTACCCCGGCACGAGCAGCGTCGGGGCCTATTGGATCTGCAAGTGTGACTGCGGCAACGAGATAGCCGTGCGTGGTCTGTCTCTCCGCTCCGGTTCGACCCGATCCTGCGGGTGCTTCCGGGCGATGCCGCTGGATGAGCGGAAGATGACCGGACTCAAGCCCCACGGGAAAGAGCGGGTGATCGTGAATGCCTGAGTATATCGAACGCGAGGCGGTGCTTGAAATGCTCAAGCAGGAGTGTTCCCCGATGGTGTTTGCGCATCTTGCCGATCTGGTGAACGCCATTCCCGCCGCCGATGTGCGGCCTGTGGTGCTGTGTAAGGATTGCAAATGGTATCAGATAGACGAACTCAAGAAAGACGGCACAGAGGATAGACGCTATAAGCCGAGCGTTTGCGTGTTGGCTGAGCAACGGCGCGATCCGAATCACTTTTGCGCTGACGGTGAAAAGAAGGAGGAAAGCTGATGTATGACGAACTGATTGCGGAACTGCGGCAGCATCATTGTGATGCTAAAGAGGATGATACACAAGAAGTCTGCGAAGAATGTGCTTATGATGTGATTATAGCGGACGAAAGCGTACCGAGCGGAATCGCAAGTGTTTGCGTGTGTGGACTAATGAACAGAGCCGCCGATGCAATCGAGGAACTGAGCAAGCCGAAGTGGATTCCTGTGACGGATCGGTTGCCGAACGGTGAAGCGGAGCGCTATCTTGTCGCGGCCCCTTTGATGGCACTTGGATTGCGGGTATCAATCTGCTATTACGCCGATAATCTTGAAGAAGTTGACGAGTACGACTTCAAAGATGAGAAGCGCGGCGGGTTCTACGGGTACGACGATGAGTACGGATATTACGAAAAGAGCGGTGTGCAGTATTGGATGCCGCTACCAGAACCGCCGAAGGAGGAAACATGATGTGGTACGTTTACAGTCTGCATATTAAGAGCGGAAAGCAGGAATGCGTTAACCGGGTGTATGACACGGCAGAAGAAGCTATCCAGCATATCCGTCTATGCTACAACACGGACAAGGATTTGCGGCAGTTAGGTGAATACTACTATTTTCTGAAACAGCGGTGAAGGAGAAACCATGATGGGCGTATACATCAAGGGCATGGAGATGCCTGATAGCTGTTATTACTGCCCATTTGCAGACGGAGTTTGGCAGAAAAACAAACGCTGTCTTATCAATGGGAAAGAAATGCCACGAGACGGGAGGGATGTACAGCAGAATCATATCAACTGTCCTCTTATCGAAATTCCACCGCATGGTGATTTAGTGGATGTGGATGAACTTTTGAAAAAGAAATGGCCGGTGCTTTGGAATGGAGAGTCATTCTATGTCGTAAATGCTGACGATTTAATTGAAGCACCAACGATTGTGGAGGAAGAAAATGGCGTTTGAAGATTTGGCTTTCAAACCACCTATTCATGCAATCAGAGTTAAGACGTGCGGTAATGATTGGACAACTGATTGTGATGCTACAACGGCAGCAGACAGGATAAGAGGATTTGCGCTTGATTCTGAGGGGGTAAAAGTCTACAGACGGGAACGAGATATACACGGAGAATATGACAATATCTATGTTCCGTATTCAAATCTTGAGGCATTGATTTTCTATTTCAATGAGCCGACAAAAGAAGGTGAATCATGAGCGTTCTTATTAAAGGCATGGAATTACCGGAAAGTTGTTCAGACTGTGCGGCCCGATATGAAATGTTCTGCCCGCTACGGCATCGTTTCATTGCGGACGAAGGTAGGAGAAAAGATTGCCCGCTTATAGAAATCCCGCCGCATGGGAGACTGATTGATGCGGATGTGCTGAGAGCGAGGATGTATCACGAAGCGTTTGAAACTGATACGCCAATGCAAAAGTGGGATAGCGGTTGCTGGATTCGCTACAAGATGTTTGAGCTAATGGAAGAAACCTCTCCCACCATCATCCCGGCAGAGGAGGGCGAGACATGAGCAGTTACAAGCTGGTTATCCCGCCTATGACAATCCATATCTATGAGGATTACCCCATGCGAAAGAAGCCTGTCATGGCGGTCAGCTTTGATGGCGAGAACTGCCTATACAAAGTCGCATCGTTCAACGACGAAAAGACAATGCGATGGTTCATTGAGTGCCTTGACGATGCGCTGAAACAGGCAAACATGAGACGATTCCCGGCAGAGGAGGGCGAGTGATGAGCTGGGACTATATCGTAACCGTGCCAGAGTTTATCATCAGCAAGCAGAACGCGGAGAAGCGCCCGGAGCCGTCTGTTGACTGCATCCAAAGGGCGTCTATGGCGAACTGCGATCTGGCAATCTCCCTCATGCACAAGCTGGAGATGGCGCTGAACGCGCTGGGAGGGTGACATGAACTTCTTTTCCATTCTCGCTGCTGTCGGGCTTCTGGCGATTGCCGGATGCTGCGGGGTGGCGCTTGGGATCATCGAAAAACACATCATGGAGGACGACCGATCATCACGAAACGAATAATATCCGCCGCCCTCGCGCTTCTGCTCCTGACGACCCCAGCGTCAGCCGAGCACGTCACCGAGCGCAAGAACATGGAGGACGAGGCTTGGCTGTGGGAGGAGCTGTCGCAATACTCCCCATCCGAAGTCGTGACCGCTGGCATTCTCGCGTACTTCTGGCGGGAATCGCAGTACCGGAGCGACGCCGTGGCCGGTTGGGGCATGAGCCTCGCCGGTTACGGTATCGACCTCTGCGAGACTGTCACCGAGCGCACCGACGCTGGCCTTTCGGACGGCAGCTCCCGCTCCTGGTTCATCAAAAAAGCCCGCCGCCACGGAGGCTACGGGCTGGGGCAATGGTACCGGGCAAGCTACGTCGAGGATCTCTACGACTTTGCCCGGGAGTGGGGCACGTCCATCGGGGATGCGGAGATGCAATGCGCGTTCGTCTTCCACTCCCTCAAGCAGGGCAAGACGCTGTGGAAGAGGCTGAAACGATGCAAAGACCCGGAGAAGGCCGGGCGGCTCATCGCCATCTACTACGACGGCTCACAGACCGCCGCCCCCTACATCGGCTACAAGGCGGCAAAACTCTACGACAAGTACACAGACTGAGAGGCAGGGCAAACCCCCTGCCTCTTGCTTTACTTTTTGACGCCCTTGTCGAAGCTTGTCTTCCAGCCATTCGCGTTGCCCAACGCATCCCACAGAGCGCGAAGCATATCCTCGTCCCCCTTGTGGTTCTTGTAATAGGCTTCGATCTCTGCCTGCGTGATCGACCCGTTGGCTTTGTCCATCGCGTCGATCGCGTCGGCGATCTCCTTCGCCTCCTCCGGCGTCTTGCCCGTACCGGCTATGATCGTCTCGGGCCGTCCGCTGTTGTAGTCCTGCCAACTCTTATTGCTGTTGCCCTTGTTTGCGTCCCAGAGCGCGGCCTTTTGCTCGTCGGTGTAGTCGCTGCTCGACAGCCAGTCGTAAAGCTCATCGTTGCTCAGGTTCGCGTCCCGGTTCACGTTAGCGCTCTTCTTCCCGCTGAGATAATCGACAAGGTTCACGCCGGTGTCAAGGACTTCCTGGACCTTATCCCATTCCTTGTTGGTATAGGTGCCGCCTGTGGTCTCGAAATACTCTTTCTTGGCAACGTAGTTGGCATACTCCTTGACCTTGCTGATCATGTCGACCTTCTGCTGGTCGCTGTAATCGTCGTACTTGCCGCTCGTCAGAAGTTCGCCGATGTTCTCTTCGCAGATCCGCCCGTATGTTTCGTGCCAGGCGCGTTGTTCGCCCGTGTCCAGCTTGATTTTTTCGCCGCCGTAGGTGAAGCTCGTCGGGGCCTTGCGGTCAGGGTACACGCTCGCCTCTCCGGTGTCGACGTACAATTGTTCGAGTGCCGCGCTGGTCTCCGTCTGGTTCAGCTCGTTGATCGCGCCGGGCAGAACGAAATTGTTCAGGAAGCGCTGTAGTGCGCTGTCGCTGTACTCCCTCGGATTCCCGAAAACGTCCGTCTGCTCCGGCAGCGTTTCTCGAAGCCCGGGGATGTTGCTGACCAGGTTGTTGATGACCTGCTCGAGCTTGGTGTCTCCTTTTGTGTCCCGGAAATACAAGTCACCTGTTTTCGCTGTTTGCCCGGCAGGGGCTGGCAGCATGCCGCTTACTGCGTCGCCAACCAACCCAATTGCCGCGTCTTTGATCTTCTCGCCCGGCGTTTCGCCGGTGGAATACTGGAACGAATCAAAGACGTTTTTGATGTTGCCCATGACCGGCATTTCAAGCACGCCTTGGAGGGCGCCGTTGAACAGGTCGGAGCTGTACGCGCCGAGCGTGGCCTCGTCTTCCTCCGCCACCATGGACGCGATGGCCATAAACGCATTCATTGGTTCAAGCCAGCCGATGGACATAAGGTCGTCGCCGTCACGCCATGCCGCGCTCTCGCCGTTCATCGCTCGCATCCAGGCGTCGAGGTTAATCTGCACGCCGGATTTCCCTTCGGCGCGGTTCTGGAACTTCGCGTCCTTGTCTTCCTCGTCGTCCGAGTTTCGCACGATTCCAGTCCTGAACGCAGCAGCCAGAAGCGCGATGATGGGCACGCCAGCCATGCCGCGGGCCATGTCCATGACGGCCTGGTTCTGTTTGCCTGCTTCATAGGTCCCGCCCTTGATGGATTTGAGAACCTTCCCGAACTCGATGCCACCCTTGATGATGTTCGCCGGGGAGTATTCCAGGGCTTTGACAGCAAGGTTCGCCGGTACGCCGGGATAGGGATTAAGCATATCGCCTGCGCCGAACCCGCCCTGCCGCAGCGGACCGTTTACCGTGCCGCCAATGCCGATATAATTCAGCAGGTCGTGCAGGCCCTTAGACATTTTATAAGCCGTCCCTTTATTCTGAAACAAGCGGTAGTCAGCTGTCCCCTCCGCGATGGCCGACCGCTCTTCATCGGTCAAATCAAAGTTCGCCAGACTTTCGCCGATTGCTGCCTCAATTGATCCGCGGCTCGTCCGGTCGGACGTGGTGAGGGAATAGCCAAGAAGTTGCTCCCAGCGAGACATGAAACGCTCGAAGCCGCCCCCGTTCATCTTGAACGTGCGGTTGCTGGTGGTGCCGTACTTGCTGCCCTCTCCGTTCATGCTCACATCGCCTGCTACTTCGAGGATGCTTCGGATCATGGCGTCGTGAGCGCCATTCCTCGCTTTGGAGGAAAACCAGCTCCTGTCGAGGCCGACCTCGCGTTTGCCCGTTGCCTTGCTTGCAAGCCAGTCAAGCGCCACGCCAAGACCGTCCTGCGTCAGCGTGTCCTGCACGCCGAACAGCACGTTGCCGCCAATGTTGCGAAAGAAAGTGCCGAGTCGTGTTAGCTGCGCGTTGACCTGCCAGGTCTTGAGTTTCTGCCCGAGGCTTGCGTCGTTCGTTGCGTCGCTCGCCACGCTCATGAGCTGCCTCTGTGCATACTCCCGCAGCCAGTCAAAGTCTTCGACCTCGTTCAGCATTTTCTCAAAGTTGCCCTTGATAAACGTGCCTGTGCCGCGGTATTGGTTCAGCTTGAGGATGATTTCGCGTATCGCCGTGGTGTCGCCGTCCTCGACCGCGTCCATCTGCGAGGCAAAGTCATACAGGTCGTTTGTGATCCGGCTCTTCTCTTCCGGGCTGAGATTGTCAGCCTGGTCGATGATGTCCGCCGCATAGGTTGCCTGCCCGGCGGCGCTTCGCGTCCATTTGCTGAACGCCTGCAAAGCTTGGCCGCTCTTTGTGCCCCGGCTCTGCACGATCTTCGCCCATGCGTTAGCCGCGCTGTTGTCTCCTGTCCTTACCGCGTCAGCCTTTAGAATGCCGTAGATGGTCATGCCGGTGTCAATATCCGCCGCCGTCCACATGTCCTTGTCCATGAGGCCCTGCATCTCACCGTTCATGTCGGCCTTGACGCGGTTGACCGCCTCGGTGATCGTCTGCCGCTCTGGAATCGGCACATAGTAGAGCTCTTCCTGCTCTCCGCCCAGCTTCTCCGCCACGCCGGACAGGGTGTTGCTCTCGGTCTGGCTTCGCTTCTGCGCCGGTGTTCCCGGCTGCGTCAGTCCGCCGCCTCCGCTTCCCGGCGGTGCAGGTGGGGTGCCTTCGTTCTCAACTGGAACGATCTCGCTCGTCTGCGTCGGGGATGCGGGAGGAGTGGGCGGGGTGCCGTTGTTGTCGTTCTCCCCCGCCGGCTCCGTGATACGCTCCGCCGCGGGGATGCCGGTGTCCTCGTTCTCCACAGCGCCGGTGTTTCCGTTGACTGCATCGTTCAAAATGCCGATAACGGTATCCGGGTCTTCTTTCATATACGAGCAAAGTTCGGCAAATGCCTCCGGCCCTTCCTCGTAATAGGTTCTGTACAGCGCCTCAGCCGCATTTTCGCCCCAGCCCTCGATCATGGTTCGGGCGTCTTCGCCGAGCTCCTGCCGCGCCGCCTCGTTTATGGCGCTTTGTGCGTTGCCTCTTTGCTCTTCGCTGAGATTGCCCCACTGCTGCGCGGGAATATTGTTTTGTCGATGTAGTTGTACAGCTCCATCTCCGACATCGCTTGCAGCTCCGGTGCCAGCTTTTTCTGCTTCCACAGCTTCGCTATCGAGTACCGGATTGCCTTCTTCCACTCGTCCGCCATTGTCAGCCGCCTCCTCTTTTTGCCCCATTATATACGATTCCTGGCCGTGTGTAAACTCTTCCTGATCTCTTGCGTTTGTGCGCCTGGAATCAACGTCTGGCCCGCCAAGTTCCTCGCCGAGCGAATAGTAGCCGGTCTTTTCAAACCGTGCGCGGACGATCGCTTCCGCTTCTCCCGGCGTCAGCGTCTCTCCATCAAGAGCGGCCACGTCAATCTCGGTCTGCACGGCCTGCCGTATCCGGTAGCTTTCCTCCGTCTCACCGCCGAGTCTGGCTTTCTCTGCCACATAGTCGCTGTCCCGCGCAAACTTCGGGATAGTTGCGTCAGCGGGTTCGTAGCCGTTGGTCAGCATTTCATCGAGCATAAGCTCCACGCGCTTTGCCACGGCAACATTCTCCTGCCCCTCGTCGTGAATGATGCGGTTGCAGCCGTCGAGCATCTGCTTTCGCGTAAGCCCGTATCTTGCCATATAATCCCGTACAAGATTTGACGCGGATATTTGTGTCCCGCCGCCCTTCCGGACTCCCTTTGCGTCGGAAAGCAGACTGTACTGAAGGTCCTGTGCCAGCACCTCGGCCGCTTTTTTGTAATAAGGCTGCACCTCTGGGTTTTCTTGCTGGAACGCTTTTACGGAGCGCGATCCTAGGTCGATGCTACCGCGCTCGTCAATATGCGTGCCTGATGCTGCTTCGGGGCCTATCCCTTCGTCGCTGTTCATCACCCAACTGTTAAACGCCTGAGATTCGCCTGTGCTCGATTCTGCCGCCGTGGGCGGTGCAGGGATATCCCCCGGAAGCTCAGCGGCCTCCTGCGGCGCTTCTGCGGCCTCTTCCGTGGGGGTGGTCAAAATCTCCTCCACGCGCTGTGCCCGCTGTTCTGCCCTCTGGTCTTCCGCGCTCGGCCCTTCGACCGGCGCGGCCTGTCCTGTCACCTGTTCCGCGAGCACCTGCGTCGGGTCGAGCGGCGCGGCGGTCTCCTGCCCGGCGTTTGGATTGGCGAGCGCGTCCATCACGCCCTCCATCTGCTCGTTGACCCGGGCGCTGGCAGCATCCGCCTCGCGAGCCGCTGCGTTCTTCGCCGCGTTCTGCCCGGTGGCGATGCTCGTGCCGCCGCCCAGACCGCCGATAGCCGCGCCGATCAGGAAGTCATACAGCACGTCGCTGCCGTTGACGCTGCCGAACAGTTCGCGCAGGCTCTCGTTTTTGTAGATCTTCTCGGCAAACGGGGAAAGGATGTCGGAGATAACTTCTTCTGCGCCCTCGCCGCCAGCTCCGGCAATCGCCCGGAGGATCGTGCGTCCGGTGTCGGAGCCGGTCAGTTTGCGGATGACGCCTTCGACCACGTCGTCGGCAGCGCCCTTGCCGAAGATACCGGCCACGCCGTCGAACAGCTTTTCGGTCGCGACCTCGATGCCGCCTTTGGTGAGACCGTAGGCGATCTGCTGGCCTGTCGTTGCCCCGTCCTGCCGTGCCTCCTGCGCGGAAGCTCCGGCAGAGCGCAGGAACATGGCCCAAAGCCCGCCGAGCCCGGCGTCGTAGCCCATCTGAATGACGTTTGTCGCGATGTCCACGCCAGCCTGACCGAGCCGCCCGAGTCCCGCCTTTGCCTGCGCGAGGTCTTTTGCCGCCTCCTCGCCGAGCGAATCCGCGGCCTGCTGCACGGTATCGCCGAAGCCCTGCGCCCGCTGCATCTCGTCAGCCCACGCCTGCCGCTCCTCGTCCGTGCCGTTGCCGATAGCCGCCGCGCTCATTTCATCGGTGGCGTAGCCCGCGTACTGGCTGGCGTTTCCGGCGTTCTCGCCCAGCTCACCCATGCCGCGCACGGCGGTGCCGAGCGCGTTGACCGCGCCGGAGAGATACTGGTTCGTTGCGCCGGTGAAAGTATCCCGCGCCCGCCCGTTGTCGGTGTATGTCGTCGGGGCATTCCCCGCCGCTTCGTCTCCGGCTGTGAGCTGGTCGATGATCTCCTCGCGCCGCGCCTCGGCGGCGTTCGCCTCTGCCTCGTTCGTGATGAAACCGGAGTTGTTGTCGATCTCGTTCAGCTCGTCGATCAGGGCGGAGCGCCCGCCCCAGTCTGTAAAGGGCTTATAGTCGGCAAGGGCTTTGTTCGCCTGTGCCGCCTCCGCCTGCGCGCGGTTGTAGCTGTCCCAGTCCATCGGGCCCCACCAGGTCTTGTCCTGCGAATCCAGCTTCTCAAACGCGGCCTGTGCCTCGGTGGCGGCATTCTCCAGGGCCTTGCGCTCCGGGTCTGATGCCTCCCGCAACGCCTTCTGCTCGCTCAGATAATCGTCGAGTGCGGTGTTCGTGGGCGAGGCGCCGGTCTGCTTCGGCTCGTCCGGCTGTTCCTCCACGCCCGCGTCCGCTTCTTCATCCTGCGAGAAGGCGGCAAAGCCGCTCTTCTCTTCCGGTTTCGCCTCCGGTTTTTTCACCGTGCCGCTCCCGCTGTCCGTGAACTGCCGCACGTCCGCGGCTGTTCCGGCATAGGGCGAATAGCTCAGCGGTTTGACCGTCGCCGTGCTCTCCGCCGGGCGGTAGGGCAGTTTCTCCGGCTTCGCGGGCTCCTTCCCGCTGCTGATGTAGTTTGGCAGCTTCTCCGGCTCGTTCGTCAGGCCGATGGTCTCATGCAGCGCGTCGACGGTGCTCCGCTCGGGCCGCTGGTAGCGCATCGGCGCTCTCCGCTGCCACGTCTGCTGCGAGCCGGTGCTTTTCGCCTTGCTGCCTGTCTCGGTCTTCTGAGCAGACGCGGCGGGTTCGCTTGCCTTGCTCTGCTTTGCGGCGGGACGCGGCTGCTCCTGCTTCGGCTGCTGCTTCTGCTGCTCCTGTTCCTCTTCCTTTTTCCGCTTCGTCGTGCGCTGCATGCCGCTGCCCTGCATGCCGGACAACTTCCCTTTCGCCATATCGCGTCTCCTCGTGCTGTGTTATTTTGTCTCTCTGCGGCGGGCTTCGCCGCCGGTCGGTGTCGTCCTCGCCGCTGTCGCGGTCGGAGTCTGCGCCGCGCTTCTGACCGCGTTCCCGACGCGGGTACCGATAAAGCCGAGCGCGTTCCCGACAAGGCTTCCTGCCGTGCCTGCCGCCTCGGAAGGCGTGATCGGCGTAACGCTGCTCTTCTTTTTGCTGCTCCCGCCGTAGTAGCCGCCGCTGCTGGGGGCCTGATACCCGGGAGGATACACGCCCGTCATGCTGCGGTAACGCTCCGCGTCGATGGCGCCGGTGTTGTAGGCGAGGTCGGGATTCTGTGCGATCCATAGCTCACGCATCGCGCTGACGGTCTCCGGGCTGTAGCCGAGCCGCTCGTAGCCGGAGAAGTCCCCGAAGCTCGCCAGCGTCTGCGCGTCGGAAAGATTGCGCTCATAGCCGCGCCCCTCCTCGTTCCACGCACGGTTGTAGGCGGTCTCATCGGCATAGCGCTGGTCGCTGAGCTGGTCGCGCGCCTGGTTATAGGCGCGTTCGGCCTCGTTCCAGCCGCGGCTGTAGGCCCGCTCGTCCTCGTTCCATGCCCGCTGATACGCGTCCTGCTCCCGGGCATAGGCACGGTCCTCGTCCTCGATCGCGCGGCGGCGGTTGTACTCGTTCGTCATCGCGGCCACCTGCTCCGGGTTCATCAGCCCGCCGTAGCCGGAGAAGTCGCCGTACTGCGCGAGGGTCTGCGCCTGCTGCATCTGCCGGTCGCGGTCCTCGTTGTAGCCCTGGAGGAGCGCCTGCGCCTTCTGGTAGTCGGCATTGGCGACGGCCTGGTTGACCTGCGAGCGGTACGCGGATTCGAGGTCGGCAAGCCCGCGGGCCGCGGTCGCCTGCTCCTGTGCCTGTGCCGCGCCGAGCTGACCGGCAGAGCGGAGATAGCTGTTGGTCTGGGCGAGCTGCATCTGGGACGCCGTCCCGCTGTTCAGGCCGTTCGCCGCCGCCTGCACGTTGTTGTTCCGACGCTGCCGCTCATACTGCGCGCCGAGGTCGTTGAACTGCTGGCGGTAGTTCCCGGCGATCTGCGCCGCGTCCGCTTCCTGCTGGCTGCGCGCCCGGTTGTACTCTGCCTCCATGTTCGCGAGGTTCGCGTCCCGGTTCGCGTCGTACATCGCAGATACGGCCTGTCCCTGCGTGCCTTTGGTGTAGTTGTTGTAGGCGTCTTCAAATGCAGTCGCCATGTCTCTGCCTCCTTAACCTTCTACTTGTTGTCCTTGTTGTACTGTGCCGTGCTGATACCGACGAGCGCACCGATCAGGGTGCAGATGATGGCCGAAACCTGTGCCACGACCTCGCCGTAGCCCCAGCCGAAAATCTTGTCGAGGCCGACGTATGCGGTCGTGCAGGCCGGGAAGCAGATGAGCACAAGCCATTTCAATACATCGTAAACCTTGTCGCTGAGTTTCATAGTCTTTTCTCCTTTACCGATAAAGATTTTTGACGTCGGCCTTAATGGCCGCAATGTTCTCTCCGATCTCTGCGAAGCGTTCCGCGTAGCCGTTGTGGGTGTCGAGCTTCTTATCGACCTCTTTCATCCACATTTCGAGCTTCGCGTCCCGTACCGCATCGGCCTTCTGGCGCTCCACGTCCCGGTTCTTCATCTCTTCCGTGAACTTGAGCCGCTGCGACCGCGAGTTGATAAGCCCGACAATGATCGCAGCCACCGCAGAAAGCAGAGCTGCGCCGATTGTCGCCCATGCCGGATTCATACCACCACCCCCAGCGCTTTGAATGTCTTGGGCCCTGCGATGCCGTCCTGTGCCAGGCTGTTCTCGGCCTGATACGCCAGTACCATGTTCTTCGTCCGGTTGTCGAAGATGCCGGAGCATCCGCCCGGATTGTAGTCGTGGCAGAGGAGGAGCGCCTGCAGGAGCTGCACGTCCGCTCCGGTCATCCCAGCGCAGAGCACGCGGGGAGGCCAGAAAGGCGTGGCCGGTTCGTCAGTCTTGGGAGGCGTTTCTCCTTTCAGCTCGTTTCGGATCGCCACCGCAGCGTTCGCTCTCTCCTGCACGTTGTTGAACGCCGGGGCTTCGTACTTCACGCAGACAAGCTCGACCACTTTGTAAAGGTCTTCCTCCCCGCAAGTAGTGAGGTCGGCCCACAACGCCTTGTAAGCGGTTTTGAGTTCGTTCACCGCGAAGTCCACTTGCGCTTCTTCGTTGGCAACAGAGATGGAGTTGCGACGGCAGAACGTGAGCAGATCGCGCTTGCGGCTCCAAAACGTCCATTGGGCCAGACCCCAGCCTTTTCCGTCTCTGCACCATTCCTCGTCGCTCACGCGCCCGTTGTCGATGCGGGAGGCATAGTCCTTGGACTTGAGACGGTCGGCTTGGAAGTCTCCCTGAACGCGGCACGGTTCGCAGTTGCTTTCGCACTCCCAGTTGCCCATCAAGGCCAGCGCCCCGGTCGGGGTACATCCCGCTTTGCGGAGACGTTCATAGATGGTCTGTTTACTCATTCAACCGCCTCCCAGCCAGAGGGATAGGCTTCGGGACTCCACACGTTGTTGTCAACGAGCGAGACATAAACGGTCGTATCCTTTTCTGGATACCAAACCTTGTCGCCGGTCATGTAAGCGTCCTGCGCTCCTGTCGGCTGTCTCCACACGGGGATTTCTCCGGGCTTGGCGACCTCCGTCCAGAGCGCGGGGATGATGTCGGGAGGATAGATTGACTGGCTTGTGTGTGCCTGTTCGCAGCGGTAGAGCTTCCCGTCGTACCGGACACGAGTGCCGCGTGCATACTCGGTATCAGCCTCCCACGCCGGGAACAGCTCGACCGCTTCCAGCGCGTCCGCGTCAGAGAGCGATGCAGCGGCACGTTCGATCAGCGGTCTAAGCTGCCGTGCTAACTCCTGCGGTGTCATTCGCTCACCCCCGTCAGAATGTCATAGGCTTCCGCTTTTGCGGCAAGCGCGTCAATGTCACGCTCTTCTTCGGGCATGATGTCGCCCTCGGTATACGTTCTGCCAAACTCAGCCGGGTCACAGGCTTCGGAATATTCCACGCCATCACGCACGACGTAGCGGCCAGCGTCAGAGTAGGTGCGGGTGAAGTTTCGTTCTCCCACCTTAAAAGATTCGGTTATGATCATATCCGCGCCCTCCTTAACTGCTGATCGGCGTGCCGTCGGCGTAGTACAGCGTCAAGTCAATCGGTGCTGTGGGGTCTGTATGGGTGCTTTCGACGCTCTTGATTTGGTTGTTGGCATAGCCAAGGATGGTACTCCAGTTGGTTGCGGCTTGGTAGTCTGCAATCACAGCTTGCGGAACGTAGAGAGTACCTCCGCTTTTCCCGTCTGCAAATGGGGTGTTGGTAAACACCCCAACACCACCCAGGGAGGGGACGAGCGATCCACGGATAATTAAGACGTTGAGTTGAGTGTCTCCGTTAAAAGCGTTGTTGGAATATGATACTGCCGTGTTTGTTGATCGCCCCGCCAAGTCAATCGCAGTTAACGCCACGCACTGCGATATGCCGTAGTTGCCAATGCCCATTAAATCCTTTGTGCTGACAAAGGTTGCCAAGGATGAGCATTTCTGAATTGCATACGCGCCAACGCTCAAAACTGAGGATGCGAAAATCGAGGTAATTGCGCTTTTTCCGTATAAAGCATACGTTTTGATTTGTGTTGCGGTATCCAGAACGACGCGCTCGGATGGGGCTGCCCCCATAACCAAATCGTTAGGGTCAATTCCTCCACCACCCTGCACGTTGACGGTGATCTCCGCGCTGGCGTAGTTGGTGACGTCCTCCGTTGTCGTGCCGTTGGCGGTGATGGAGATGGATTTCGTGCCGGTGGGCCCGGCGGGCTTGACGTACTCGACGCCGATGTCGCCCTCGCAGTATTTGCCCTGCGTCCCCAGCGTCTTGCTGCCGGAGGCGTCCATCGTGGCGATGGACTGCCCCTTGTATTTGATCGTTACATCAGGCATCAGGTCACACCCCCGTTATAGATCGGCAGGCTCTGCGCCACCCATGCATTTCCATTCCAGGCGAGATACTGTCCGGAAGAGGGGGAAGATGGAGCCGCGATCGCGTTGTCCGCTTTCCCAAGGCTTGTCTGAACAGCGGAAGCGAGGTCGGTCGCTGGGATGCCGCCCGAGGGCTTGGAGTAGGTCCCTTTCGCGTCCAGCGCGATCTTAATGACCTTGTTCTGCACGGGGTTCGTGCTGGAAGATGAGAGCGACGAATCCACGGCGATGGGAACGCTTGTCTCGGCCCATGTGCTGTTGGTGCAAGTGAGGAAGTAAACGGCGTCGGCCCTGACGCAGGCGAACTTTGCCTGATTCGAGGCGGGCGTCCTCTCGACGAGAGTAAAGACGCGGTTCACCACGCCGTAGTCATCAACACGCTGGCACAAAACAACCTTCCCGGCGGTATACGCGGTGTTGATTTCCGTGTAGGTCGTCGTGCCGTAGGTCGCCCAGAAGACTTCCTCGGTGCCTCCGCCTCCACCGCCCGTGCCGTCCATCACGTCGAAGCTCTGGCCGCTCGGATGCTCTGCGTCCGTGATGGTCACGCGATGCCCGCCGGTGATTTCGGTGATGGTCACGGTGGGAGATACGCCGTCCTGCCCGTCCTGCCCGTCGGCACCGGCTGCGCCGTCCTCTCCCGGTTCGCCCTGCGGTCCTGCGGGGCCCTGCGGCCCGGTCGGCCCGGTGAGTGCGGCAAGCTGCTCGTCGGTGAAGTCGTCGAAGGTGAAGGGGTCGCCCTGCGGGCCTGTGTCGCCGGTGTCGCCCTTGTCTCCGTTCATCACGTCCACCACGGTCTCGCCGTTCACGTCGGTGATGGTCAGTCGGTGACCGCTCGTGATCTCGGAGGAAGTGATCGTCGGGGAGACGCCCGGTTCGCCCGGTGCGCCGTTGAACGCCCCGCTCGCCGCCTGTTCTGCAACGCTCTGCGCGATGTCCAGCGCGGTGTTGCTCGTCTCGATGATCTGCGCTACAAGCTCCGGGGTGGCGGGGGCAAAGCTCTCGTCGTCCGGGGCCGCGCTGTCCTTGATCTTCCCGGCCTTGGCCCAGACTGTGGGAATGACGACGGCCTCGCTCGCGCTCAGACCGTATGCGCCGACGCGGAGGTTGTAACCGGCGGTCGCCATGCACTCGGGCGGCACCACCGCGACGCTGGCCGTGCCGAGCGCCACTTCAATAGTCTCCGCGCCCTCGAAGACCGCGACCTTTGCCAGCCCGTCCCATTCGCTTGAGAACGTGAACGCGCACTCAAGGCCGACGCGCCCTGCGGTCAGGGTCTCGGTCTCGGTGACGGTCGCGTTGGCAAGCGATACACTTACTCGTATCATGTTTATCTCCTCCGTTATCCTCTGGCGTTGCGGATGATGATGATGCCGCTGCCGCCCGCGCCTGGGTCGTATGACAAGTTGTACGGGCCGTCATAGCAGCCTCCGCCGCCTCCGCCGCCGGTATTCGCCGTGCCGGATGCGCTCGCTGCCGTTGTGTGGCTTCGGTCTGCGCCGGGCCCGCCTCCGCTTGCACCGCCGTCTCCGCCGTGAAAGACGCTGTTCGTGCCCTGCACATAGCCGCCGCCTCCGCCGCCCGCACCGTATTTCCTGCCGCTGTAGAGCAGGGAAGTGGACGAGCCGAAAGCGTACACGCCGTCGCTGCCGGTCTTGCCGTGGTTGCCGGACTGGTAATCCGCGCCGAGCCCTCCCGCGCTGCCGCCGCCGGAGCTTGCGGACTTGCCGAAGATGCTCGTCCCCGTCCCGCTCCCGCCGACCGTGAAGGTGTAGGCGGTACCGGCGCTGACGGAGACGCCCTTGGCGGTCGTGCATGCGCCGCCGGAGCCGCCTGTCCCGCCGAGGCTGTTCGCGCTGGCAGCTCCCGCCGCGCCGCCTCCGACGAGGAACACGTCCACCTTGTCCACCACGCGGGAGAAGGTCAGCGTCTTCGAGCTGCCGCTCAGGATGGCCAGCTCCCAGTTGACCGTGCCGTCAGCCGCGACGCTCTGCTGATAGCTGGACGTCCCGCCGCTGAGTGTGTACAGGGGCGGCATCTTGTTCCGGGCCTTGCCCGATACGATGTTCAGGATCATGCCGTTCCCTCACTTGTTCAGGATGACGATGTTCGCGTAAAGCGCCTGCCCGGTCGCGCTCTCCGCCGTGAAGGTGAGCGAGCCGGAGCCCTGCGCGGAGCAGCGCACGCCGCAGTCGCGCCACTTGATGAAACTGCCCGGTGCCGGGGACACGATGACGGTGTTGCTCGCCGTCACGCCGCTGACAGAGACTTGCTGCGTACCGCCTGCCGTGATGCTCGGAACTGTCACCTGAGCCGTCGTGTGCTTCTGCTGCACGCCGCTCGTCTTGGCATAGGTCACGGCCTCGTCCATGATTTTCCCTGTGCCGACGGAGTTCGCTCCGAGCTTCGCGTTTGTCACCGCTCCGTCTGCGATTTTCGCGTTGGTCACAGCGGAAGCGCCGAGCTTGGCTGCGGTGACGGCGCCGTCTCCGAGCTTGGTATTGGTCACGGCCCCGCTTCCGATCTTCGCCTCGGTTACGGAGCCGCTTGCCAGCTTGGCTTCGGTCACGTTCCCGTCTGCGATTCGGCTGGAATAAACAGCGCCTTCGCCGAGCTGATAAAAGCCGACGGCGTTGTCCGCGATCTTGTCCCGCGTGACAGCTTTACCATAGATTTTCTCAGCCGTGACACATCCGCTACTGAGGTTATCCGCCACAATGCCGGGCTTCATAATGCGGGACGACCCGACAGAATCCTCCGCGAGCTTGTACCATGTAACAGCTCCGTCCTCGATCTGGCTGGTGCCGACGGCGTTCGCCTTGAGGTTCGTTTTGCCGACGGCGGCGGAACCGACCTTGCCGTCCGTAACCGCTCCTGCGGCGAGCTTCTCGCTCGTGACTGCGCCGCCGTTGATCTTCTCGGTAATGACGGCCCCGGTGCCGAGCTTCGCCGCTGTGACCGCGCCCGTCCCGATCTTGTTGACGGTGACAGCCCCGGTTCCCAGCTTGCCCTCCGTCACGGCTCCGTCCGCGAGCTTCGCGGTGCTGACGCTGAGATCGGGGAGGTCGCCGAGCGCGATGCCTTCCAGCGCCTCATTGAGAGCCTGCAATGCGCCCTGCACGGTAGTCGCCGTGAGGCCCGTGATAGTCGAGATGCCGATGTTCCCGGCAGCGCTTGCCGCCTCAAGTGCGGGGAGCAGGGTTTCGTTCAGGTATGTTTTGATATCGTCTCCGGCCTTGTCGAACGCCTCTTGGAGCTCGTCGGCGCTCATGCCGCCGGTGTCGTTCGGTCGGGTCGGGAGTCTGGAAATGTTGTCGATGTCGACCGTAAATCGTGTAAAGCTCATGCTATTCCCCTCATTTTGCAAGGCCAGTAAATCTGACCCGGATGTCCGCCGATGTCACGGTGACGACGGAGCTGTTGCTGTTGGTCTTGAAGATCAGCTTGTAGAAGACGAACTTCTTGGCCTTGATCTTGAGCCGCTTCATCCTCGGCTTGCCGTTCGTGTCGAAGGTGAAGTCCTCAAAGTCTACATGCTCGAAGTCGAACAGGGAATACGAGATGGTCTTGTCCGAGAAGTTCTGCGAGCGGTCGGTCGCCGCCGTCACGTCGATGGAGGCGTGTCCCTCGGGCTTGACGCCGATCCATGTCATGGCGCTGAACTTCCGCTTGTAGTCCTGCCCGAAGCTCATCGAGCCGCTCTCCCAGTAGCAGTCGATGGGAGAGAGCACCGTCGAATCCGCGTTCCCGTCGTAGGCGTACTCGGTCGAGACGTGGTAGATGCTGCCGTCTTTTGCTCCGAAGTACATCTCGTTGTGGAAGCTGAACGCCTTGTACGCCCGGAAGTTGGTGTACAAGTACCACGCGTCGGCGGCGTAGTTCCAGACGAGGGCGCGGTTGTTCGCCCGGTCGAAGATGTAGTATTCCTGATTGTAGTTGTCGTCGAATGTCCCGCAGCTCGCAATGTCGAACTGATGCAGCGTCGCGAACACGCGGTCGGAGATGCGCTTGGCCTGCCGCTCATCCCGGGTGAGGTTCGACGTGTAGTAACTGCTGTTGCGCCACTCATAAACGTCCTGCCCGAACAGCGTCACCGGGGAGTTGAGTATAAGCTGCACCTGGCCATTGGCCTCGTTGCCGATAGTCTTGTTGACCGGCGTGACGTAGAACGCGGCGGTCAGGTCGCCGGTCGCGGTCGTAACGGTGCCGTAGCTGATGCTGTACGCGCCGTTGGTCTTGTACACCGCCAGCGTACCGTAGTGCCGGATGAGGCCGGTGACGGGGGTGTTGTCCTCGCCGATCCGTACCTCGTTGAGGTCGGGGAAGTATTCCGCCGAGCCGTCGTTGTCGTTGTACTCCACGTCGGAGTAGATGATCCGGTTGCTCCCGTCGCCGTAGAGGAAGACGCGGGTGTCCGCAGAACCGTTGTAGAACTCCGCGTAGTGCATCGAAGTCACTTGGCTGCGAAAGCTCGCGGCTGCTGTGTAGGTCACTTCGATGGTGTTCGTCCCGGCGGCAGGCGCGGTGGAGAAGGTGATCGTCCCGTTCGTCGTGCTACTGGAACCGATGGCGACGCTCGCGCCGGTCGCGGTCAGCGTCGCGCTGTCGATGGAGGCGAGGCCCTTTTCCGGGAGCTGGAAGGTCGTGGCCGTCCCGTCCGGGGAGAGCCACACGCGCCGCTTGGCCGTGAGCTTGTTCACGCCCTCAAGCAGCTCGCCGCCGCCTGCGGGCGGTACGGTGACCGCGATGAGCGGCACATAGCCCTCCACGGTCTTGAGCGTCGTCCCGTCCCAGACGTAGTATTCGCTGCCGGTCAGGATGTAGAGCTTGTCCTCGAAGCCGAACATCGAGGGATAGCTCAGAGCGCCGACGGAGCCGATGTCCGTTTTGACCCATGTGTCCGTCCCGTCATCCCACAGGCTGTAGAGGTGCTGATGGCAGAGCACCATGACGCGCTCGACTCCGGCCACGAAGCCCGTCCAAGCCGCCATGATGTACCAGCCGTTGTCCACGGTCAGCACGGCCCGCGTGCCGGGACGCTTCTGGAGGTTGCCGTCTCGCGTCACGCGGAAGTTCCGCATGGCGGCGGCTTCGCCCATCTTGAGTTTGGTGTCGCCGTCCGGGCTCTCGTTCACGCCCAGCCAGCGCTGAATTTGAAAGATGCGCTCATCCGCAGCGCCGGTGATTCGTGCCATGACTTACCTCGCGTCCTTTTGGTATTCGTTCAGCGGGCCGATGTCGTCCTCTGGCCTTACGACCACGCGGCCGACATGTCCGCATTTGACGGACGGCTCGCAATAGATGCGGTATCCGAGCTTCCGCGCCCGGAAACAGAACTGAAGATCCTCGCCGAAGTCCTGCGTCGGTGTGAAGCAGGTCTCGTTGTTCGCGTCCCAGACGTCCTTGAGTATCTTCGTCTCGATCAGCACCGCCGCGAATCCGCAGCCGTCGATCATGAATAAGCTGTCCTTGATGCTTGTGTGCTTCTCCGCCGGTTCGAGGTTCCGGTATACGCAGTAGCCGAAACTCCTGCGGCGGCTGCGGCATACGCCGCTCACGAAAGACTTGCCCGTTTTATAGAGCCTGTCGAAGATGTCATCGTCAAAAACGATGTCGGAATCCAGCCACAGCACATGCGTGAAGCCCTCGTGGAACGCCTCGAAACTGAGATCATCCCGGGCGCAGTACACGAGGCTCCCGTCGCGCAGCCGCAGCTCAAAGTCCGCACCGTCGCGCGTCAGCTTCTGCACGAGCGCCGTGAGGCTCCGCACGAAAGCGACGTCCAGATAGTCCATGCACGGGACGGCGATCAGCAGCTTCATCCCGCTCACCAGTAGGCGTACTCGCTGTGCGGCGCGTTGGAGCCGTACACGTCCTCGATGTCCTCGCTCGCCGCGGGCAGGCCGCGGGCCAGCGTCAGCTTCAGCTCGTCGTAGCGCTGCTGGAAAAAGTTGGCCGTCGCCGGGTCCTCGGCCAGCAGCAGGTGAGACGCGAGGCCGTAGGGCATCACGCTCTGGCATATGTAATCGTCGAGGTCGATGGGCTTGTCAAAGCTGCGGATCAGCGCAGCGATGGGCCTCCCTTCCTCGTCCGTTTCGTGCGTGTCGGAATAGGGGTAGAGTTCTCCGCGCAGGATGTTCAGGATGGGGAGCGTCCTTGTCTTGTATTCGGCGTTGTCCGGGGTGTCCGCCCTGCCGTCGTCGCTCATGCTGTCCATCAGCGCGATGGCCATTTCAAAGACTTGCTGTGCTGTCGTCATAGTGTGTTCTCCTTAGAGAGTGGGGAGGGGGGATGCCCCTCCCCTTTTGCCTGTGATCAGGTGGTGGTGCTGGAGCTGCCGGGAGCGCCGGCATAGGTCTTCCAGACGTACACGCCGTCGCGCATGGCGTCGAGGACGAAGGAGTCGTACAGGATACGGCCTTCGAGCAGGTCGCCGTCGATGCCCGGGGGGTCCTTGTGGACGCGCAGGCTCTTGAGCTTGACGGGGTCGACCGTCGCGCCCTTGTACTTCAGGATGAAGCCGACGTTGGCCGGGATGTAGGCGGTGGGGACGGTCTGGATCTTGATGCCGTCGATGGTGCCGCGGAAGCCGCGCTTCACAGCCTCTTCGTTGAGCTGAGCGCCGCCCAGCACGACGTTGGCAAGTTTGCAGAACACGAAGTCGGCCTCGCCGATGAACAGCACGCGGTTGTCCAGGGGGACCAGCTTCTCGCTCAGCGCGGCGCTGGCGTTGAAGATCGCGGACAGAATGTTGTCGGCGGACAGCAGGGCGGGAGAGGCGTTCTTCTGAACGGTGTGGCCTTCGGGAAGGCCGTTGCCCTGCGCCCACTTGAGCAGACGGTACTTGTCGACCTCGGGTGCGATGGCGCGGCGGTCGATCATCTGCAGCACCTCAGCGGCGCGCTTGATGTTGTACTGCTCGGCGGCGTTGCCCTTGTCGATGCTCTTCGTGAACGCGCGGTCCTTGGTCATCGTCAGGGTCTGCTTGGTGTCGCTGACCTCGGAGACGTCGCCGAAACGGGTGGTGCCGCTGCGGGTGTAGTCGTTGAGGTCGATGTCGTCGATGGTGTAGACCTCGATCGCCTTGACGCCAGCAAAGTTGTAGGCTTTACCGGCATAGGCGTCGGTCTTGGAGGTGGTGCTGAAATGGTTGGCGAGTTTCTTCTGATACTCGGTTACGAGATTGATTGCCATAGTCTTTTACTCCTTGTGTTGTCAACACGGCACAGGGAACCGCGCAGCGTCGGCTGATGGCCGACCGTTTTTTCGCTGTTTACTTGTCTCTATCCTCAGAAGTCGCCCTTCAGAGCGGCCTCCCAGGCGTCGTCAACGGCGCTCCGCTGTCCGGCTCCTGCCGTTCGGCGGCTTCCCGTGCTGCGTGCTTCGTTTTTGTGTTCCTGTTTGAGCCCTTCGAGCTCACGCTTGAGCGACTTGTTTTCCTCTGCAAGCCGCTGGTTCTCGCTGTGGTTCCAGGCGTCAACGAGGTTCCCGGTCTTGTCGTATTCCTTCCATACCTGGTCGGGTATGTTCTCGGCCTTGACATCCGGGAACAGACTGCGGAAACGCATGGTCTCCTCACGGAAATGCTCCTGCTTCAGCCGCGCCTCGCGCGCTTCCTTCCCCTGCTGGTTCTCCTGCGCTCTGGCCTCGCGGGTCTGCTTGGCCTGCTGCAGCGCCTCTTCGCGGGTAAGGCTGCGCCCTTCTTTGGCGGCTCTGTCGGTGAGGATGCGCGCCCGGGTGCCGTCGATCATCTCCTCCACGGAGATCCCGGCTCCGGCTGCGAGTTCCTTCACAAACTCCGCGTACAGCTCGTTCTCGCTCGCCTGGGCTTCCACCCCGCGCAGCTCGTCCAGCTTCCCGCGGATGCGGTCATAGTCCATGCCCTTCTGGGCGAGGGCGATGACCTCCTCCCGGTTCACCGTCCGGGTCTCATCCAGGTGCTTGAGCTCAAAAGTCTGGTCCGGCTCTTTCTGCTCCTCCCTGGTTTCTCCCTCCGGCTCATCCGGGGCCTTCTCCCCTTCGCCGTCCGCGTCTCCCTCGGTCTCGGGCTGGTCTGCCTCTTCCTCGGTGCCCGCTTCGTTCTCGGGGGCCGTGTCCTCGTCATCGGTGAGGCCCGAAGTGTCAATGTCGCTCCAGTCCTCAAAATCGCTTTCGCTGTCGTCCATGCCGAGGCTCACGCCGTTAAGTTCGTCCATATACAAGTTCCTTTCCGCCCTGTGGTCGGGGCTTTTCGGTACCGGCGCTGGTCTGCGCCGTCTGTATGTGCATCAGGGTCAGATCATGCCCCTGGTGTCGCCTGTTGCGTTGATGGCCCGCTGCAGCGCGCCGTAGCCGCTGCCGCCGTTGATATCCGGCCTGCCGACGCCCGCCATCGGGTCGCCGCCTGTCGTGCCGCCGGGAGCGGGTCCGCCCGGCATCTGCGCCGCCATCTGTGCCTGCATCTGCGCCTGCTGGCTCTTGAGCTCCGCCACAAGGGCGCGGCGGGACGGGATGTAGCCGTCCGGGATGCGCTCAAGGTACTGGATCACGTTGATGTGCCCGTCGCGGAGCAGGTTGTCCAGCGTCTGGATGGAGGCGATCTCGCTGTAATAGCTCGACGCGCCCACGTCCAGCTTGATGGTCATGGGATGGTCTTTCAGCGTGGCGAAGTCGAACTCCACCTGCAGCTTGTCCGGGAGCTTGATGCCGAGCATCATCGCGCTCTGCACCATGTCGTCCGGCGGGTCCATGTCCACCATCCGCTTGCCGTAGTAGTTCGCCATGAACTCCAGATAGATGCGGAACAGATCCTCCACCGTCTCGTAGAGGTTCTGCTTCGTCAGCTCCGAGGGCGTCGCCGCCGCACGCTGCAGGGCGATGATGGCGCTGGTGTTGTCCGCGCGGCCTTCGCCCATCGCGGTGCCGGTCGCGCCCATGCTCTCCTGCGTGTCCTTTACGAGCTGCGTGATCATGTTGGAGATCATCGGGTTGAGCGGCTGGCCGTCCACGATTTTCGCGACGTTGTTGATGTCGCCGCCCGCGATCCCGATGGCGGAGCCGACGCGGTTGTCCCACTTGGAGACGAGCGTCTTGTTGTAAATCGTCTTCGGGAACGCCCCGCGCTTGGCCCAGATGGCCGACATGCTCCACATCTGGTTCACGCTGATCTGATTCGGCACGAGGCCGGTGATCATCGCCTGCCCGTGGTAGCAGTCCTTGACGTAGTCCCAGTTCAGCCAGGTCACGGGGTAGAGCGTGATGTTGAGGTTCCAGGGCTCCCGCACGCCGCAGTCGCGGCAGCTCTCATACGCCCAGACCTCGCCGCTCTCCTCGTCCTTCCAGAGCGTCAGCAGCACCGTCGTCTTGTCGTCGGTCATCTTCGCGCTGTCCGTGGCGCTGCTCGTCTCGCTGTCCGGCACGATGGCCTCCCAGCCCTGCATCTTGTTCTTCTTCGCCCGGAGCTTCACCGTGCGGGTGATCTCCCGGCTCGCGATCTGGATATAGGGCTGCGTCTGCACCTGCCGGTCGTTGGGATTGCCGAAGAACACGCGGGTGTTGTCGATGATCTCGGTACGGATTTCGCCCTTTCTGCCGTGCCTGTTTTTCGCCGCCGGGTCCCAGTAGGTATAGGTGCAGCCGTCGCCGTCCACCGCCGCGTCCCTCGTGAAGACGCGCAGCATCGACGGCACGCGGTTGCGCTCCGCCAGCGACACAAATTCCTCGTTCACGATCCGCACCGGCTCTATCAGCGCATCCGTGTTCTCCGTGGCCGGAAGCGCAGACGCATTCACCGTGATGTTATCGGTCGTCACCGTGGAGACCGTGAAACCCACCACGCGCTTCAGGAAGTTCTCCTGGATCGTCGGCTGGCCGTTCGCCTCCACGCCTTCCCACTGACGCCCTATGAAAAAATTTTCGTTTACCTTTACGGTATCCTCAAGGCGGATGCTCTGGTTGAACTCCTGCCCTTTTTCGTAGAGCTTCCAGGCGCTCTCATGGTCGGGCCTGTCCTTGCTCCCGAACAGCCCCAGCTCATGCTCGCTCAATTCCGCTCACCTCCGCCTTTCATCGCTACCTCGACGCTGTAGCCGCTGATGCTCTCCAGCCCGTCGGAAAAGGCTTTGTCGTATTCCGCCTGCGCCAGCAGCTCGTCCATCGGCAGCGCTTCCAGCGTCTCGCGCATGTCCCGTACCTCGTTGCTGATGCGCGGATAATCCTCCGCCGCCTGTTTAACGCCGTTCAGGGCCTCCTGCGCCGTTTTCTGCTGCAGCTCCAGCCGGAGCACCCTCCGCGCCAGAACCGCCACAGCCGCGCCGATCATCAGCACAGCGGCCAGCAGAAACCAGTAAAAAACCATGTGTTCCCTCACTTTGCTGCGGCTGCGCCGCCCACGCCGACCAGGTTGATCGTCACTTTGTTCTCGCCGCTGTCCACGGGCCGGTCGACATACCCGCCGTTCTCCGCCTGCTTGAGCGCGTTCAGACAGCCCTGCGCCAGCTTGTTGTCCGAGACCATCCGCCCGAGCAGATAGCCCTCGCGGTGGAGCTTCGCATAGTCGAAGACTTCCTGGTATGCCGGGTCAGACTTGCACCAGCTGTCCACGGTGCTGCGGCTTCGGATACCGAGGTAGAGCAGCATCTGCGGCAGCAGCGGCGGATCGCCGTTCTTCTCGCATTTGGCAAAGAACTCGTCGACCTTCGCCTGCAGCTCCTCGGGGGTATACATTTTCTTCGGGCCGGTCTTCTTCGCTTCCGTCCCGTCTTTCTTTATCCTCGGCATGGCTCTCGCCTCCTACGCGCCGATATAACTGGCGGTCACTTCACCGCCGCACATGTAGCTCTCGTAATCCTCGCCCTCGTCTTCGTCCTCTTCCTCGGCCTGCTTCTCCGCCATAGCGGCCTGCACGCGGCTGACCGCAAAGTATCGGATCGCGTCGACCGTGTGGGTGACGTCGTGGGGCTGCTTCGCGCAGTCGTTCGGGTTCTTCTCGTCCGCCTGGATGCTCTCCACGTCCGACAGGACCTTGTGCAGCGTGTCGAAGAACATGAGCTGCGGCAGTTCTTTCGGGGCCTTGCCCTCCGGCCACAGCGCCTTTACCGTGTCGTCATGCAGCGGGATCGGGGCCAGCATCTCCAGCATCAGCATGTGCCCCTGAACGCGGTTGTTGTCCGCCCGCTGCAGCGTCACGCCGTTGAGCATGAAGACCTCTGCCATCGTCTTCTCCGCCACCTTCTGCCGGTTCCACATATCCGGCGGCGCGTAGGTGATCAGCACCTTCTCCGTCGGGCTCGTGTTCGTCAGGATCGCCGTGGCGGCGTCGGAGACGATCAGGTCCTTCTGCTCGAACTCCCGGTAGCACCAGCACCGTCCGTCCTCGTCCACCGCCCACCACATGCAGGCCAGCATATCGAGACCGTAGTCGAAACTCCGGTACCGGGGCCAATGCTCCGGGATGTGGAAGGGCTTGACCGTGTGCTTCTTCCGGGAGAAGTCCTTGAAGTAGTTGCCGCCGATCGCGTCCCAGTCGCCGTAGCGGTAGGCCCTCGCGTTCGGCATCTTGGCCACGCTGTGCAGATACCCCGGGCTGTTCTCCACCATCGCGAGGTTGTCTTCCGCCGTGGCGAAAATGAACCGGTAGTCCGCCGGGTTCTCGTTTTCCTCCGGGTTCTCCGAATCCGTGATGTAGTTCCGGTCGATGAACAGCCGCTTCACCCAGAAGTGCCCAATGCCGCCCGGGTTGCAGGTCAGGTACATCCGCCGCGGGATCTTCGTCGTGCCGCGCAGACAGCCGCCGAGGAAGTTGTACGCACGCTCCGAGAACTGCGTCGCCTCGTCGATGAAGATCCAGTCGTACTCCTTGCCGTTGTACTCGTTCTCCGATTCCTCGCCCGTCCAATGGCCGAACTTGATGTAGCTCCCGTTCTCGAACTGCATGATGTGCGTCGTCGAGTTGTAGCTCGCCATCGTCGGCGGCACCATCTGGCAGATCGGCCGGATGTGGTTCTCCTCCAGCTCCGGGTAGTGGGCTCGCATGATCAGTATCCGAATGCCGGGATACCCCACCATGCAGCCCAGCAGCGCCTTGACGCGCACCGCCCAGGTCTTCCCGCCGCCCTTCGCCCCGCCGTAGCAGATCCGCGGCTCCGTGGCTTCGAAAAATTCCAGTTGTTTCGGGTTCGCCTTGCCCGGGTCGAAGACCATCTCCACCCCGGCGCTCCCCGCTCTTCTTTTCGCCATATATGCAAAAAAGCCCGGGGTACCAACGAATAGAACGCTTTGTCCTGTCCCTGCGGCCCCCTTGGGCTCTCACTCCGGCTCCCGGCCCCTCGGGCTCTAAAGGGAGCGCTTATTCTTCTTTCACAGCTCTATCTCGACCGCCGCCCGGCACCGCCTGCACCATACCGATACCCCGCTGCACCGTGCCGCGTTCGTCGCTTCCGCCAGCTTGATCCCGCATCGCGGACACCGGATGATCCGCTCCATGACCCGGGCTCTCACTTTCTGCTTACCTGTGGCCTTACCTTTTCCCACGGCATCCTCTCGTACATCAGCCAGAGCGGTTGCCTGTACCGGCTCTTCCCTTCCGCGGCATAGTGCCGGATCTTTCGCTCCAGGAAGTTCCCGTCTGTCCAGTTGCTGATGTTCCAGCCGCCCGGGAGGAGGAGGATGTGCCCCCGGCACAGCTCGTTCATAACGTCCTGCTCCGCCGCTTCGTATGCCTTCCCGTTCAGCAGCCGGACTGCCTTCTTCGGTATCCGGTCCTCCCGCTGCTTCTTCAGGTTGTGGAAGCTGACCCCGTAGTTGACGTATGGCCTGCCCGGCGCGCTCTTCATCGGCTCCTTCACCGCCGCGAAGTACATGTCCTCCATCGGCAGCTTCCAGAGCGCCCCGACGTCGGCCTCCACGATCGTGTCGCAGTCGAGGCTCAAAACCATGTCCATCTCCGGGAAGATCTCCGGCAGCACCGCCCGCATCAGCACCATCCATGTCCAGCCGGTGCTGTAGTTCGGACCGCCAGGCTTGAACCAGGTCTGCCCCGAAACGTTCTTCACCCGGATGCAGTCAGGCAGCGGCCTCGGGAATTCGTCGTCCTCGATCAGGAACCATACCCGCTCGACGCTCGGCGTGTTCTTCAAAAGCGACTTCGCCGCCGTCTCCATGTCTCCGTACAGGTTCCTCGTCGCACAGTATACCGCTGTCCTCATCGCGGCGATCTCCTCCTGTTTTGGTGGCGGTTTTAGCTCCCGCCGAGCGCTATGCCCATACGCCCGGCAGACCGACTGAGCCGCCGCAGTCGTGTATAGGAGGTCAACAAGATGGTGGCTTTCTTAAAAGCGGCTCACAGGCTTCGGAGCCCTGCGCGGGTTTCGGCGTCTCTGCGCCGACCTGTCGAGAGCCGCTTATCGTCAGCTTAAAGTGCAGGGGTATTTGTATCCCGCCCCCCGGCTGGCGGTTCAGAGAAAGGATGCAAACATGCCAAAACACTTGCCCGCAAACCCTATATAGCAAATCAAAATCCTCTCGGCAAGCGATGTCTCCAAAACGATAACAAACTCCCGGAGAGGACTGTGTTATTTTTCAAGGCCCGTTTTCAAAAACACCCACCCCACTTTTGACACCACCCCCGGCGTAATTAAAAAACCATGCCATGAATTTTAATTCGGCATCCATCCCGGCAATGGTTCTTAAACGGGCTTAAGTTGGGAGAAGGTTTCAACTCTGTGAGGATTCTATATAGGGGGCGGGAGCGAAACCGCGTACCCTTTTCCGCCCCCCACTCCGGCACGCCCCTACCCCCTCCCCCTGCCTCCTCCGGGATCCTCGCGCCGCAGCCCACCCAGGCACCACCCCGGCAGCACCACCACACCCCGCGCCCCGGGGACCCTGGCACCCACCCCCGGCCCGTCCTCCAGCCACGGACACCGCGCCCATATTACGGAATGGAATCGCGCAAACCGCCCAAAACCCCGGCTAACCCGCATTCCTCCGTTTTGAAATCTCGCATAATAGTTATTATCCGCTGTTTCCCCCTCAAATCCGCTTCAAACCGATAACGCTTTGTTATATCCTGCGGTTAAAGGCATTTAACCTTATCTCGCTAAATCTCCCGAATCCTCGCAAATGCTCCCAAATGCTCCCGAATTCGGCCTCGCGCGCGTGGTCTCTCTATCCGGGGTTTATATATCTTTCTCCTCTTCTCTACGTTTACTTACTCTCTCTACGTAATAGCTTTTAATCTTAACTCTTGTACAACGTAGGATAGAACGTACCGAGTAGGGATAACGCCCTCCTAACCTCCGTTCCTTTCCCCACCTCCAAGGTTACCCTCCTAAGGTTACCCCCTATAGTCCCCCTAGGAAGGGTCCCCTAGGAAGGTTCCGCCCCGATGGTTCTCCCCCTGAGGTTCCCGCCGGGCGTAAAGAAAGAGAGAGAGCCGAAGCCCTCCCTCTGGTGTCCGCTTATCCTTTTGTTTTCATTCGTTCAAGGATCGTTGCATCGCGCTGTTTCGCGTCAACGGCTGCCAGGAGGTCGCCGGTGTCGTGAATAGCTTTGATGAGGTTGTCCATCGTGTCCTCGCCCCCCTTGACCTCGGTGCAATCTCTCGGCAGATATTTAATTATCAAGCTTGCCATAACGGCCATGATGTCGAATTGATTTCCAAGTATCTGCCGCTCGATATCTGTCATTTGCTCCCCTCCTTCGCCCTGTTCAAATACTCTTGATGCCGTGCGTGGAAGTCTCCATTGAACGCCGGCATCTCTTCTTTCTTCGGCGGCTCCTGCGTCTTTTGTGGCTTTAAGAGCGGCCGGATCTTCTCGTCCCGTTCTGCGGTATCTCTGATAGCTCGCGCCAAGAACTCGCCCAGCTCCTCGCCCTGGAGCGCTGCCGCTTCCTTCGCTGCCTTGATCGCTTCCGGCGTCAATATGTCCGTGTTCATGTCTACATTAACTGGAAGCTGCCCCTTCATTCTGCCGCGAATCGCCCCGGTGATGTACTTCGCCACGGACTCGCCCGCCGTGTCTGCCGCCGCTTGGATCGCGTCAGCTTCTTCGGGCAGCACACGCACCGCAATCGTCTTAAATTTCGCTAAATACCGCGCATTTCCTGCTCTCTTCGCGTCTGTGCTTATGGCTTCTCGCCTCCTTTCTACACATAATATACCACAGGCCGTGCGTTCATGTCATCATGACAATTCGCACAAAAATCCGCTTCATGTTTCATGCACTTTTCACGAATCGCAAAATTCATGTTACATGCCCCTTGACAGGCTCGCTTGTTCATGCTATCATGAAGCCGCAATCAAGAGAGAGCCGAGCCGGAGACACCGGACGGCGGGCCAGGCGGCCAGAAAGGATAATCGCCATGACGGAAATCATTATCGAGAACGATCACAAGTGGGCCTTCGAGAAGGTCAGCGACGACACCTATCGCGCCACATTCTACGAGCTCACGGCTGGCCGCTGGATTCAGCTCGGCCCCTCAGAGCTCTGGAGCGCAGAGCTGGCGCTTGAGCTTATCACGGAAGGAGCATGATCGGGGAATAAACCGCCCAGCCCGCCCCGGAGGTCACGAGGGCAGAAAGGATTTGACCATGTTCTGGTGGCTCTCCTACATCGTCGATATGCTCCGCATCCTGGCGGCAGAGTACGACGAAACAGATTGACACCGGCCCCGGCTGGGTTTAGAATCAAGACACGACAAGAAAGGAGAAAACACCATGACCGCAAAAGAGATTATCGAGGCCGGGCTTTATGCCGCTGCCGTTGAGCTGATGGATGACGAAATCCGGGAGGACCTGCACAACTCCGGCGAGTACGACACAGAAGAGGCTTTCCTTGAAGCCTACATGGACGCCCACGAAGCCAAGCACGGCAAGCCCTTCACGGTTTGAATGCAGCTTTTTACTCACAGAATTACTCACGAGTTTGTTCTGTGCCGCATGGCAAGCGGGTTTTGATTGGGTTCGACTCCCATCATCCGCTCCAAAATCAAGCCCCGAGATCATCACGATCCCGGGGCTTTTTCTTTTCGTTTTCCCTGATTTCATGGGCTTTTTCGGCTCTTGGTATTTCTTCCCAATCGCTGAAACGTGAGTTTAACAAGGGGTTCACACAAGTATTTTTATCTGCCCGAATTACTCACGAATTACTCACGGCCTTTTTCGCCGTAGAACTCCCGCATCTTCCTCACCGCCTCGTCGGCATCCTGGGCGGCGAGATGAGTATAGATCTCGTGGACCGTCTTGCTGTTTGACCATCCGCCCTCCCGCATCGTCGCTGCTTCGCTCCACCCGAGATGATAGGCCAGCGACGCGAAGCTGTGCCGCAGCCCATGCACCCCGACCAGAGGCAGGCCCGCCGCCTCGCAGACCTTGTTGATCTGGACGTAGCTTGTATTTGGCTTTGTCGTGATCAGCTTTCCGGTTTTGCCCTGCAGCAGCTCCTCCAGCCTCGGGATCACGATATGCACCACCCGGCGGCTCGATGATGTCTTGTTCTGGTCCTTTGCTACGATCTGTCCGGCGTCGTTGTAGACCTCCGCCCCCTCGACCCGGATCAGCCGTTTTTCAAGATCCACCTTGTCCGCCGTCAGGGCCAGCAGCTCGGACCGTCTCAGCCCATGCAGAGCCAGCAGCGCGGGCAGCTCGCAGTCCTTGCCCTCGATCGCCTTAAGAAAGGCCTGTATCTGCTCATAGTCCAGCCAGGGGCGCTCCGCCTTGACGATCCTCGGCAGCGCTACGTCCGGCGCTTCGACTCCCTGCGCTGTCAGGGACGCAAGCACCAGGTGCCAGGCATTGGAGAGCGTCTTGCCCTTGAGCGTCGCTGCCTCGTCATTAACGGCCCGCTGCCAGTTGATCCCGCTCCGAATGTCCCGGCCCATGAGAGACTGAAATCGATTCTCCCGGATGCTCTTATACCCCTTGATAGTCGACGGGCTCAATACATTGCTTTTGCTCTCGATGTACTCGTCTATCGCCGCGCCCAGCGTCATCTTCGGCGCGGCCTTTTTCTGCTCGATCAGCCCCGCCTTGATCGCCCGCGCTTTGACGTAATACTCCTTTTCCGTCTCCGCTGTTATCGAGATCCTTTTGCCGTCCTGCATGAGCTGCGCCCGCCACTTCCCGGAGCTCATCTGCACCGGCTTCGGCACCGCCAGCTCCATGCTCCGCATCCGCTTCGGCTGGCGTATCAGCTCCCCGCACATGCAGCAATAGATTGAGTAGACCGGCGTCACGTTTTTGCAATGCGGGCAGTATTTGACTTCTACCTTCGGCAGCTCCATCGTTTCCTCCGAGTGTTAAACTCCTTGATTTTCTTTGCGCTGTCGGCTTTTACATCTTGGGGGTATAAATTCACGTCTGGAATCTAAAATCCATCACAGCGCAAATTTGAGGCCGTAGAGAGAAAGCGCTATTCATAGACCGGCTCTGGCAGCTTGGGAAGCCCCAGCACCTTGCCGAAGTATTGCACGCTCTGCCCGCCGCTCGGGCTTATGGTGATGTTTGCGGCCTCGCGCTTGGGATTGGCGGAGAGCAGATAGGCCTCCCCGCTATAGCCAGGCGCGTACTGCTTGACGTATGTCGCCCCGTCGACCGCAAAGACGCCGACCTCGAAGGGCCGCAGCTCCTCGGTCTCGGAGACATACACCCGGCTCCCGTCCTCGATATACGGCTCCATGCTGTCCCCGCTGACGGTGAGGCAGAAGTCCGCGCCTTCCGGCATGTCCGCCGTGCGCGGTATATCCTCGTAGTCCTCGCCCTCTACCATGCCGCCGGGGCCTGCCGCCGGTTTGCTCAGGTAATGCCGGATCGTGCCAAGGTCCACGATCTCGGCCTCCTGCACCAGATTGCAGCGCTTCCACTCAGCGTCCAGAACCAACTCCACCAGATGCTGCCCGTGCTCGTCCAGCTCGTTGTAACGCTTCAGGAGCTCCGGCACCGGCCCGCTCTGCTGCGGTCGCTTCTCGTCTGTCTCTCCCCGCAGCCACTCCGGGGAGACGTTATACTTCGACGCGATTTGATAAACGTAGTCCTCATACGAACGGCTCCGGCCATTTACCCAGTCGGATATCACGTTGCCACTTTTAAGGCCGATGCTCTTCGCAAACTCTGCCCTTGCTCCGTGCTGGATCTTCCCGGCTTCGTTCCGTGGCAATAAGGATAAAATTCTATCCAGCGTTACATCCATGTACGTTAGACCTCCCTCGTACTGCTATCTTACCCTATGCAGTATCTTACCTTGTTCCTCCTAAGTCTAACCTTTGTACTCCTAACCTACGTTATCTCTGATTTTTACATTTCTCTAAGCTATAAATATAATATATATACTCTATACAGGTACGTTATACGGAGGAATGTAGGTATAACGTACAGGGCGGCAAAGCCCCATAAGGATCTGCGGTATTCTTACTGCAGATCCTTCTTTTTGGCTTGACAAAAAGAGAAAAGTTACAAGCGGTTACAAGATGTTGTGAGAACCGTCAAGCTGTAGCGCATTTGCTACGCCACATTTTGTGCGCTTCTCCGAAATCGCGATTCTTCACGTTTTGACTCTTGCATATCGTGACGCCATGAGTTATCATGTACACAGTCAAGGCGGGGAGCGAACACCCGCCGAGGCGCAGAGACCCCCGGAGCGCTGAATGCACGCAGCGCCCCAGGCATCCCGCAGGGACCATGATGGAGTTGTACCCACACCGCAATTCTATCATGGTTTCCCTTCGGGGTCAAGCATGAAAACTCATAAACATGAGGTTTGAAAGGAGGAGAGATGTTTGACCCTGCGCGATCTGAGGGAAAGCGCAAACCTGAAACAGCATGAAGTCGCGGCGGCGTGCAACGTGACGCAGGCGGCGGTGAGCCGCTGGGAGGCCGGGGAGTTCCCTGTCCCCCGCAAATACTGGCGATTTTACCGCGCCCTGATGTCCGTCACGGACGACACCATCAACGACGCCATCAACGAGACCATGGAGAAAGGACGAGCAAATGAGACAGATACCTGACGACCCCTGCATCCGGGCGATGCAGCGCACCGGCTACCCGGACTGGTGGGGCTACCTGATGCCGGAGGAGGACGAGGATGAAGAGATTGACGAAGGTTGACCACGTCGCCCGCGCCGTCTATCTGGAGACCGACGCCGAGACCGCCCGGCGCAAGTTGGCCCAGTATGAGGACGTGTGTCCCAGCCCAGAGGAGCTGCGCCGGATGCGGAATTACTACTTCGCCCATAACGGCGTCTGTTCCTGTGGCCGGGAGGAGGAAGACCATGGCGATATCTGACGAGGCCCTGATGCAATGCGCGCGCCGCCTCTGGGGCGCTATAGCCGAGCGCGGGGTGCTGGACTACCGCCAGGCGCTCTTCAAGGGTGACGAGGCCGAAGCCCGCGCCATCGAGAAGCAGATGGACGTCATGGGCTACGGCGAATACATGCCGAAGCTCCGCGAGAACACCGAGCGATTCAGGCGAGCCGTCGATGCCGAGATCCGGCGCGACCCGAAGAAGCGCCGCCGCGTGATCGACTGCCCGGCCTGCGGATCCAAGCGCCGCTGTGAGATCATCCGCCGCAGGACCGCGCTCTCCGCGATCTGCTACGCCTGCGGCATTCGCTACCATTTCCCCGTGTGGAGACTGAAAGAGGAGGAAACAGATGCTTAACATTCTTGTGCTTCAGGGCCGTCTGACCCGCGACCCGGAGATCCGCACCACGCAGAGCGGTTCGACCGTGGCGGGCTTCACCCTTGCCGTGGATCGGGACTACCAGCCCGGCGGCAGCGAGAAGAAGACCGACTTTGTGGACTGCTCCGCCTGGCGTGCCACCGCCGGATTCATCGAGCGGAACTTCCACAAGGGCAATCTCATCATCGTGCGCGGCCAGCTCCAGTCCCGCAAGTGGCAGGACAAGAACGGCCAGACCCGCGTGAGCTGGGAGTGCCAGGTGGAGGACGCTTGGTTCTGCGGCGACCGGCAGGACCGCCCCGCCGTGGATGTGCAGCCGCCCATGGAGGAGCTGCCGGACGGCGAAGGCGGCGAACTCCCTTTTGATTGTGGGTTACGCTACCCACCAAAAGGCGTGGAGGAAACATGAACGAACTCTGGAAACCTATCCCCGGATACGAGGGGATCTACGAAGCGTCAAACCTTGGGCGCATTAGAACAGCACCGGGGAAAACGACGGCCAATGCGCGGTATAACGTGCGGGTGTGGAAGTCTCGCGTTTTGAAACCAAAGCGAGGAATATGCAAGAAGCGGCAGGACCTTCGCGTTTCTCTTTGGAAAGATGGAGCTGTCAAGTATCATCTTGTGTCTCGTCTCGTTGCAGCGGCTTGGATTGGCACGCCGGAACCCGGTATGACGGTGAACCACATCAACGGGATTTGGCTTGATAACAGCGTGGAGAATCTTGAATGGGTATCTCTTTCTGAGAACATCAAAAAAGGATTCGAGACAGGATTATATGCTGCGACATGCTGCCCCATAACGCTAATCGCAGAAAGCGGGGACGCGCTTTGCTTCCGCTCGCAGGCAATGGCGAGTAGATTCCTCGGTAGAAATGAGAAGTATATAAACAACCAGCTTCGCGCTGGCAGGCGATTAGCTTGTGATGCAAACGGCGTGGAGTACATCATCCGGGAAGGAGCGACCGCATGAAAACCCTGCACTTTGACCCCATGACCCACACCTACACCCTCGACGGTGAGCGCCTCCCGAGCGTGACGGAGATCCTCGCGCCCATCACCGCCGGAAAGTATCCGGCTGGCGCTGGCGTGATCCAGCAGGCCGCGGCGAGAGGCACCCGCGTCCACGAGCTGTGCGCCCTGTACGACATGGACGCGCTGCCGGACACCTTCGAGGGTGAGCTTGTGCCCTATGTGCAGGCGTGGGCGGACTTCTGCCGGGACTACTCTCCCGAGTGGCTATACATCGAGCAGCCGCTGTACCTCGACGCGCCGAAGAATTTTGCCTTTGCCGGGACGGTTGACCGGATCGGCGTGATCGACGGGCGGACCGTGATTGTGGACATCAAGACCGCGCAGAGCATGGACAGGGCCGCGAAAGTGGCGCTTGCCTGTCAGCTTTCCGGGTATCAGCTCCTTTCTTCCGACCTTGATACCGGCGGCAGGCTCGACGGGGAAAACTTCGGTGTCCAGTTGATGAAGGACGGCAACTATCGCATCCACAGAGCCTGCGACATCGCAGAAAAATACGGCTTTTCCCCCTTCGCTTATTTCAACGCCCTTTTGAATCTGCACAAAGTAGTGAAAGGATATTGACATGGAAAACCTGATCGTATACGAGGCGAGCCGCGCCCTCGCCGATCCCAAGCGCGGCAACTATGAACTGCAGCTCGGAGGCAATACCGTCCAGCTCACCCGCGGTACGGACTTCGCCAACCCCACGCTGAAAAACGGCAAGAAAGCCTTTAATCAGCCCATCTTGCAGAAGAGCGGCGCGGAGAAGATCGCCTTCGGCTTCGGTTTGCTGCAGCAGTATGAGCTCGTCAGCAAGACCGAATCCTCCGACTTCTACGCCTACACGGTCCGCTGTGACCTCGTGAAGCTCGGCCCGAACGGGGAGAAGATCGTCGTCTCCAACTCCTACGGCCACGCCAACACCGCCGAGGCCCGCAACGGTTTCAAGGCCGCGTCGGATGCGGCGAACGGCACGCTCAAGATGGCGCAGAAGCGCGCCCTTGTCGGTGCGGCGCTCGCGATCTCCGGCCTCTCCGACCTCTTCACGCAGGACATCGAGAACGAGGGCTTCATGGCCGAGGCGGCAAGCATCACCCAGAAGAAGGACGATGACCCCATCTCCTCCAAGCAGATCCAGCGCATCTATGCCCTTGCCGGTTCCCTCGGCATGACTACCCCGGAGGCAAAGAAGCTCATCATCTCCATGGGCTATGCCAGCACCAAGGACATCAAGGTCAAGGACTATGACAGCGTGATCGAGGCCGTGAAGAAAGCGGCGGAAAAAGATGGATGAACCCTGCCCGCTCTGCGGCGGCAAAGGCGTGATCCTGTCGACGTCGGAGGGCGGCGTGCTCTGGTCCCGGCCCTGCAAATGCATGGAGATCCGTGCCGCCCGCAAGCGTCTCGAAAGCTCCGGCCTCGGCGATCTGCTCGATAGCTGCACGCTCAAGAACTTCCAGACCCCCGATGACTGGACGCGCAAGGCGCTCGAGACCGCCGTCGACTACTGCCGCAACGGGCGCGGCTCCTGGCTCTACATATCCGGCCCGCCCGGCGTCGGCAAGACCCATCTCTGCACCGCTGTCTGCCGCTACCTCTTGAAGAAGGGAGCGCCGGTCCGCTACATGCTCTGGCGGGAGGATGCCCCGAAGCTCAAGGCTCTCGTGAACGACGCCGCCGCCTATGAGGCCGCGTTCCGGGAGTTGGCGGAGATCCCCGTCCTGTACATTGACGACTTTTTCAAGCAGCGCGGTGAGCCGAGTGCTGGCGACGTGAACCTCGCTTTCGCTCTGTTAAACAGCCGGTACAACGCCAAGGGGAAGCGGACCATACTTTCGTCCGAACTGCCGCTCAGAGCCGTGCAGAACATCGACCCCGCAATATCCAGCCGCATCTGGCAGCGGGCAAAGGGCTACACCCTCAACGCCCCGCCGGACGCGGCCAACTGGAGGACTAAGCAAGCATGAAGACCTATTTCCGGGCGCTGCCATCGACGACCATCATCTACGGCCCGCGTCAGAAGCTCGCGGAAGCCTGCCCCTGCCGTAACTGTGACGAGCGGCGGCAGAGCTGCCACACCGAATGCGAGAAGTACAAAACATGGCGCGCCGAGTACGACGCCGACAAGGACGGCGCGAAGAAAGCACAGAGCATGACCGCCATTCTGAATGACTATGTGGTGGAGGGCAAACGGAAGATGCGCAGTCGCGCCGATAGCGCCGCAAAGCGGAGGAGGAACCGGAATGAATAAGCCCCGCTCCTGGTCCTACATGATCCCCGGTCCGCCGATCACCAAGAAGAACAGCCAGCAGATCGTCCGGGCGGGCGGTCCGAACGGCAGGCCCTTTTTGAAGCAGGGCAAGCGCTATCTCGACTATGAGAGCCGCGCAGCCTACTTCCTCTCCCCCAAGCCGCCGGAGCCGATCGCCTACCCCTGCCGCGTCACCTGCGTCTACTACATGGACACCCGCCGCCGGGTGGATCTCACGAACCTGATGGCCGCGACGCACGACATCCTCACGCTCTACCGCATCATCGCCGACGATAACCGCGACATCGTGGCAAGCGTGGATGGCTCGCGCGTCTACTACGACAAAATGAATCCCCGTGTGGAGGTCTTTATCGAACCGCTCGACGAGGCTGTCGAAGCCTACGAGCAATGGAAAAAGGAGAAGAAAGATGCCCGCTGATTACAACGCCTATGTCAAAAACGCCGGGATCACCAACCGCCAGATGGTGGCGGAGCTCCGGCGCTACTACCCCAAGTACGGGAAGCCAACGCAGACGATGATCTGCAATCCCTCCAAGTACGCCGTGCAGCTCACTCCCGAAGCCGAGGCCATCCTGCGCCTTGCCTTCGGCACCCACCCCGGCCTGTCGGATTCGGTGTGGGACGGCAAGACCGAGCTGCCCAAGCCCCGCCGTCAGGAGCACCGCCGCAAGGGGAACAAGCTGACCGTCCGGCTGGACGATTCGCTCTTCGACCAGCTCTGCGCCATGTACAACCGCACGGCCTTCGCCTCCATGCAGGACATGGTGGAGGCGGCGATCGTGGAATTCCTCAACAAAAGGAATGAAAATCGGTCTTATTGATGTAGACGGGCACCACTTTCCAAACCTCGCCCTGATGCGGATCAGCGCATACCACAAAGCGCGAGGCGACGAGGTCGTGTGGTGGTGGAGTGACTTTGAGCACTACGACATTGTCTACATGAGCAAGATCTTCTCCGATGCCTACAGCAAGGACGTGCCGGAGCCGATGAACGCCGACAAGGTGATTAAGGGCGGGACGGGGTACTGCATTAGCTTGGGGCCGGATGGCAAGGAACACTTCGACCAAAGTAAGAACCATTCTCTCCCGCCGGAGATGGAGAAGATGTTTCCCGATTATTCGATCTACCCGGAGTTTAAGTTTGCTGTATCTCTCACGTCTCGTGGATGCCCACGCGGCTGTGCATTCTGTCACGTCGCCGCGAAAGAAGGCAGGTGCTCATACAAAACCGGAGACGTCAAGGATTTCTGGAACGGGCAGAAGGAAATCAAGGTGCTCGACCCGAACATCACGGCCTGCCGAGAAAAGCGGGATCTCATGCAGCAGTACCGGGAGACCGGTGCCTGGATAGACTTCACACAGGGAATTGATATACGGCTGACGAACGAGGCTGATATAGACGATCTGAACCACATGAAAATCAAGCGCCTTCACTTCGCGTGGGATAATCCGGCTGACGATCTTGAAGAAAAGTTCCGGCAGTTCAGCGACTTGTTCACCATCAAAGACTACAGGCGCAAGATGGTGTATTGCCTGACAAACTTTGAAAACGTCTCCACGCAAGAACATATAGACCGGGCGCTCTTTCGGATATACCGGCTTCGGGACATGGGCTTCGATCCGTACTGTATGGTGTACAACAAGCCGAACGCCCCAAGGGAATTGCGCCGTTTGCAGAGATGGTGCAACAGCAAGTTTATCTTTAAGAGCTGTCCTCGATTTGAGGACTACAAATAACTTCTCATATATTTAATAGAAGGGAGACGCCATGATCATCGACGCTATTCTAAAGCCCGTGGACAACTACTGGAAAAAACAGTACAACGCCGAGCGCATCCGCCGCCAGCGTGCCGAGGCCGACGCCAAGTGCTACAAGGACGAGGCGGATTACAACCACGAAACCCTCGCCATCGTCTCGGACCGGGAGCTCAAGCAGGCCCGCGCCATCGAGGCGTATAACAAGGAAGTCGCCGAGCTAAAGCAGCGGCTCAAGGACCGGGAGACGGAGCTTTCCATGACCCGGCAGCTCCTGGACGCGGAGCGCCGCGCCAGCAAGGCATACCAGCTCAGCGAGCGGCTGTGGCAGGCCAGCAAGGCCAAGGAGGGTGCATGACAGACGGGAAGAAATACCGGGAGCTTATCGAACGCCTGCGCGGCGAGGCCGCATGCTACCCCGACGACTGCGACTACTGCTCCGCCGAGGGGAAGTGCCGCTGCCAGCGCATCGGGCAGGCGTGCGACGCTGCCGAGGAACTGCTGACCGGCCTCGAGGCGGCGGAGAAGGAGCTGAAGCTCTGCCGCAACGAGCTCTGCCTCCGCTGCGGGGACTACATCCACGCGCACGAGGGCTGGTGCAACGGGTGCCGCTGGCAGAAGGCGGCGGAATGACAAGGGGGGAGCACATGCGGGAGGCCCGGCTCAAAGCCGGGCTGACCCTCCGGGAGCTGGGCAGCATCAGCGGCGTGCAGTTCGGCACGATCAACCGGATCGAGACCGGGCGCAACAACGGCAGCATCCAGACCATCGAGCTGCTCGCCGACGCCCTCGGCCTGACCATCGACGAATACACCGGCCACGAAAGGAGAAGCGAATGAAAGACATATGGGCCTATGACCCTGACATCTGCGACGGGGACTACTGTCCCATGAACTGCGACATCTGCCCCAAGCGCGAACTGGTCTTGGAAAAGCAGGAGGAAGACGATGACAATATCGGAACGGATCGCGGCTAATGCCCGTTGGCTTTGCCGGCATCAGGGAAAGAATATAGGCGAGATGGAGGCGGCTGTCGGCGTTTCGACCGGCTATCTGTCCCGCGTGAAAGGAAAGGTCATGCTGCGTATCGACATCGGCTATGCGCTGGCTGAGTATTTAGGCGTGAGCATGGACGATCTGGTTGCACCGTCTCTGGCTAAACGGGCGCGTATTGCGGAACTGGAAACCGAGCTTGCCGAATTAAGGAGGGATAGGGATGCCTGAGTACATCGACCGCGAGGCGGTGCTTGGAATGCTCAAGCAGGAGTGTTCCCCAATGGTATTTGCGTATCTTGCCGATCTGGTGAACGACATCCCCGCCGCTGATGTCGCATCGGGGCGAGATTATCGGGATTGCCGCAACGAACTGTGCTTGCGGTGTGGTCAATACAAAGAAAAGCATCTGGGTGCTTGCAATGGGTGCAGATGGGAACATTAACGATAAGACCGATAATCTTGCGTGAAGCAAATGCATATGTGGCTCAAAACCATCGCCATAATATGCCAACTACTGGGCATAAATGGTCTTTAGCTTGCTACGATGGTGATAGGTTATGCGGCGTTGCGATAGCTGGCCAACCAATTGCGCGAAAACTGGATGACGGATTAACAATTGAGGTGCGCCGAGTATGCACGGATGGCACATACAATGCTTGTTCAAAACTGTATGGGGCTTGCGCGAGAGTAGCAAAAGAGATGGGATACAAGCGAATCATTACCTATACGCTTCAATCAGAACCCGGCACAAGCCTCAAGGCAAGCGGTTGGATGGATTGCGGCGATGCGGGTGGGGTATCGTGGAATATGCCGAGCAGGCCGCGAGAGGAGTATCAAGAAACACTTTTCGGTATTGAGCGCAAATATCCAAACGAAAGGAAAAGACGATGGGAAAAACAACTGAATTCATAGACCGCGAGAAAGCGAGAGCTATTGTTTGTTCGCTTTGCCGCTGGGAGGGAACTTCTAACTGTAATGAATGCGAACATCCAATAGAAGACATCCACGCCGCTGATGTGCGGCCTGTGGTGCTGTGCCGGGATTGTAAACACGCAGACTTCGCGGGAATGGGAAACGGCGCTGTCTGGTGCTACAAGATGGAACGAGCCATGCAAGGAGAAGACTTCTGCTCTTACGGCGAAAAGAGGGAGGAAAGCTGATGTATGACGAACTGATTGCGGAACTGCGGCAGCATCATTGTGATGCTAAAGAGGATGATACACAAGAAGTCTGCGAAGAATGTGCTTATGATGTGATTATA
>Ga0326512_10000324_pt1 | contig 40702 bp, 31 predicted proteins | sample 1_2617_0518_D_FD_203652 | JGI IMG/M metagenome (GOLD analysis project Ga0326512, IMG submission 203652) | Bovine rumen microbial communities from UC Davis, California, United States - 1_2617_0518 | ecosystem: Host-associated > Mammals > Digestive system > Stomach > Rumen | place: USA... | reverse complement strand
TTGGAGCGCAGGGCGCTTTCGCTTTCCTTGGTGCCGAACGCGACGGACCATGCGGTCAGGATGCCGAGCAGCGCCACGATGATGCCGAAGGAGGTCCAGCCGCTCTGGCTTTCGGTGTGGGAGCCGGCGAACACCCAGCTGAAGTAGGTGACGACCGGGATCACGACGACGGTGATGCCGTTGTAACCGATGGAGCCGGTGAAGGAGCCGAGGGCGGTGTAGGTGGAACGCTCATGCGAGTCGGAGGATAGCGCCGGAATCATGCCCCAGTAGGAGATGTCGCGCAGGGAGTAGAACACGTCGAGCACGATGAAGCAGATGACGAACAGCACGATGAAGCAGGTGGTGTTCACGTTGACCAGACCGAACATGCCGGTGTAGATCAGGATGAGCAGCAGGGACGAGACCAGGCCGCCGAGGAACTGCCATGGGCGGAAGCGGCCCCACTTGGTGCTGGTGTTGTCGACGATGTTGCCCAGCAGCGGGTCGATGAAGATCTCCGCGATGCGGATGATCACGACGAGGCTGGTGATGATGCCGATCAGCTTGGCCGCGACGCCTTTTTCGACGCCGGAGAACAGGCAGCTGGTCACATACACGATGAAGTAGGTGCTCAACGCATTGTAGAAGGCGGATTGGCCGAGGTTGCCGAACGCGTAGGCCACGCGCTGGCCGATTTTGCCGCGCTTGCCGCCGTTGGCGATGGAGGTTTCGTTACCCATTGCTTCTTCTCCTTAGAAGATCTCCAAGATCATCCGTTGATCTTGCACCTCAGCTTACATCTTTTATTCCCTAAAGTAAATTTGTTTACTAAATTAAGGGCGCGATGCAATCCCACATAACGTTCAAGAAATGCCCACATTCAGGTAATGCCTATCATCTACGACCAAACGTCAGACGGCCATCAGCATCGTTCCACAGCCTAACCGAACCGCCTCGGTCAGGCCCCTCAGTCTCAGCGCCCCCTGCGCCGACAACCCTCAGCGCTGCGGCGTGAAACTATCCCGCACCACCAAAGGCGAGGAGATGAACGTGTGCTGCCTGACGGCACGCTTGCTGACCAGCGACTCGGCGAGCATCAGCACGGCCGCGCAGGTCAGTTCCTCCTTGTCGATGTCGTACGACGACAGCGCGGGCGACGTGTATTTCGCGACTTCCTGATTATTGATGCTGATCACCTTGATATCGCGCGGCACCAGCACGCCCTTGGCAGCGAACGCCTGCAACATGCCCACGGCGAGCGTATCCGCCGCCACGATCACCGCATCCGGCAGGTCGTCCGCATGGTCGGCGACCATCCGTTCGCCCTGTTCACGCCCGTTGTCGACGGTGAATGGGCCGTCCGCATACACCAAACCCTCGGTATCCAAACCAAGCCTCGCGCTCCAATTGCCGAACGCGAAACGACGGATATCCTCGGGGTACGAGTGCTCCCCCATCATGGTTCCCGCACCGCCGATGAATCCGATCCTCCGGCATCCGCTGGCCTTGAGCGCGTCAAGCGCATCAAGCACGATCTGCTCGAGATCGGGCTGTACGGAGTCGAACAGGTTCGGCGCGGGATTGATGTCGATGAACACGCCGTAGGGCAGAGCCTCGTGGAGTTCACGCAGCTTGTCAGGCGGGAGCACCACCGGTCCCATCGAAATGAAGCCGGCATAGTCGCGGCCGTGCGCGATGAGGTCGTCGATGTCGTCGTGGATCGTCGCGTTCATGCGCTGCTTCTTGGCCTGGGCGGTCAGCACGTCGCGCAATTCGTCGAAATACGCATCCTGCAGGCCCTTGTCGGGGATGACGTTGTTCAGGATCGCGATGTCGCGCGGAATGATGATGCGCTGGTACTGCGAGGCGTTCTCGTACCCGAGTTCGAGGCTGGCGTTCAACACCTTCTGCCGGGTGGATTCCTTGACGGAGAACGAGGGATCGTCGTTGAGGATCCTCGACACGGTGGCCTGCGAGAACCCCGTGTGCTTCGCGATCTCCTTAATCGTGGCCATCGGCGCCTCGCCTCCCAAACCGTCACGCCCAATCGCGTTTACTACGCTAAATGAATTTACCTGCAACCATAGCATGTCATGAACGGCAGGCCACTCCCCCGCCCACCGCAGCGCACCACCACACCACAACACAACACAACACCACAACACAAAACAGCAAAAGGCCGGAACCCCGAGAAGGGATTCCGGCCAACGCGGCAGGTCGTGTACGGGAAAAGGGAGACCGTCCACGGACACCGCGCCATCATCACCGGGCGAGTTCTAGGCAATGGGACCGTTGCCCGGTGGGGTTGGAACCCGGTCCACAAGGCTATTGCGCCGGGTTCCGTGATCGATATCAGCGCGTCGATGCATCACCTGCAACCGCGCCGGCGTCACCAGCAGCGGCCGGAGCATCCGAGGCGGCGCCATTGGCGGACAGCGCATCCTTGTCCCAGGTCTTCTCCAGTTCGGCGACGATCTGCGCGTGCTTCTCTTCAGTCAGCTTCACACGGGTGAAGAAGATGATCAGGCCGATGATGATGAGCACGAACGGTGCCACGAACACAATGAGCTTGAAGTTCATTTCACCCTGTGCACTGACGTGGTTCTCGGAACCGGCGGTCATGCCTGCGGCGACGGCGGCGAAGCCGATGACCCAGTTGGACACGGCGCCACCGAACTTGTCGAGCAGCGGGCGGACGGACAGGGTCAGGGCCTCATCGCGGTGGCCGAGCTTGAGCTGGCCGTATTCGACGCAATCGGTGATGGTCATGAGGACCACGAGGAACACCAGCGGCTGCGGGATGAAGAAGAGTTCGGCGGCGACCAGCACGAGGGCCAGGGACTTGCCTGCGAAGAAGAACAGGACGATGCCGACGAGCATGATGGCGACGCAGCCGAAGAACACGTTGCGGCGGTTGAACTGCTGAGCGAGCTTCGGGAACAGCGAGACGGACACCAGACCGACGAGGGTGTTGATGGTGGCCAAGATGGAGAACTTGCTGGCGTCGCCGAGGATGTACTGGAAGTAGTACAGTTCGGAGGCGTTCAGGATGTTCACGCCGGTGGTGTAGGCGAGGTAGGACAGGGCGATGGCCATGAGCTGATCGTTCTTGAGCAGCATGCGGAACACGTCCTTGAAGCCCGTCTTGGTCTTGTTCTGGCGCAGCGTGGAGTCGACCTCGTGGGTGCCGAGGGCGACGCAGATCACGGAGATGATGCCGATGAGGGCCACGATGAAGGCGAACCAGAACCAGCCGTTCTTATCGCCGGAGCCGGACTTGGTGACGGAGAAGAAGAGGACGATCGGCATGATCACGACGCCGACGATGTTACCGCCGATGGTGGAGCCGACACGGGCGAAGGTTGCGGTCTTCTCACGCTCTTCGGAGCTGAAGGTCAGGGCCGGGACCATGGACCAGAAGCTGATGTCCTTGAAGGAGTAGAAGATGTCCATCACGATGTACAGCACGGCGAAGATGAACAGGTAGAGCATGGGGTTGGACTCGTTCATTCCGCCCATGTCGGTGAACAGCACCATCAGGGTAACGGAGCTGACGACACCACCGCCGACGACCCACGGCTTGAACTTACCCCACTTGGTGGTGGTGTTGTCGACCATGTTGCCGATGAACGGATCGATGAACAGCTCGACGATGCGCAGCACGGCGATGATCGTGGTGACATACAGGATCATGCGGTTGTTGTGCGCGGTGTCCGACGAGTTGAACAGGTGCGAGGTGAGGAACATGATCAGGTACGTCGACAGCGTGGCGTAGAAGATGTCGTGTCCGAACGCGCCGGTCGCATACGCGATGCGCGAGGTCATCACCTTGCTTCTGGATTGGGTTGACGAGCTCTCAGTGCTCATGGGAAGCCTCCTTGCTCCTTCATGTTGTTCCGTGTAGCACTATAGCTCGGTTTCACTTAAGCGAAATCTTTTTACTAAATTTCTTTCACGCGCGGCAATCCGTACCGCATCGCTTACATTCCGCCATTTTCATAAGAAAAATCGGGGTTTGCGCCACCACAAGCACAAACCTCGACTTTTATTTTTACTAAAATTCACGGTTTGATGACGAACGTGAATTCGTGATCCTGTTGGGCATCGATATGGAAGTCGGGCCTCACGTCGGAACCCCAACTGTCGATGCCACCCACGCCGCGCACCGCGCCGCACACCGTCAGCACGGTACGGCGGACCGGAGGCAGCTCGTTGTGATGAGTGGCGTTCTCGATCTCCTCCGGCGTGTACGGCAGGCAGGAGAACGCGAACGGCTCGGCACCCTCCGCCTGGGCGAACGTCAGCGAGAATTCGTCGCGCTCGTCGCGCCGCGAATTGTCAAGCACGGCATCGCGCGTCACCATGACCCGCTTGGTGCGCATATGCATACCGCAATCCTGCGGCACCAGATACGGCGTGACCGGCATGCCCTCGACCGTGTATTCGCCCGGCTCGCCGCCGGCCATGCGGTCGGGATAGGTTTCGCCGGAAAGACCCTCATAGGTGAAGCCCTTGGCCGGGGTCGGCATGATGAAACGCAGACCGAACGCCGGCAGTTCAGGCAGGCCTTCCTTACCTTCGTAATGCACCGTGACACCGATCGCACCGTCCGGAGTGACGGTGTAAGCCACGGTCACGGTCGTCGCGGGCACGACGGGCAGCGTGTACGTGTAGGTCATGGTCATGGTTTCGGCCTGCACCGGGCCACCGTACGCATTGTTGTCCGGGGAGAGCGGCTTGGCGACCGTCTCGCCGTCGACGCTCAACTCGGTCTTGCTGCAGGCGGCGAACATGTCCGCGCCGAGCCACATCGCCGACTTGATCGGGAAGCCATTGCCACGATCGTTGTCGGTGGTGGCGCGCCACACCGCCGGCCGGGGCGCGCGGTACAGCCATTCGCGACCGTCCACCTTGAACGAGACGGGGCCGCCCGCCTGCCACGAGAACAGATATTCGAAGTCGTCGCCGTGGACGCCCGTCACCACGTCACCGAATATGATTTCCATCTGCGTACCTTCCGTAGTAATACTTGACTTCCTGCATGGCAGGCTTCTCCGTGCGGTCGGCGAACAGCAGGCCGTCGCCGGAGAATTCATAATCGGAGCAGCGATCGTCGAAATCGCCGCCGTAGCACAGCGTCTTCTCGCCCGTCAGCGGGTCGGGCGCGTATAGCTGCTGGTCGATGTAATCCCAGATGAAACCGCCGAGGAATCCCTCGAAATCGTCGAACAGGTCCATGTAGTCGCCGAACCCGCCCAGCGAATTGCCCATATCGTGCATGAACTCGCACAGGATGTACGGCTTCTTCGGATTACTGGACATGTATGCACGTGCACCCTCCGGCGGATCGTACATCCTGCTTTCCAGGTCGGAGATGACGTCCTCGAACGCGCGGTTGTGGACCACGCCCTCGTAGTGCGTCAGGCGCCCGTCGTCCTTGCTCTTGTAGTAGGCGTCCATGGCCGCGATGGCGGTGCCCGCATACGATTCGTTGCCCATGGACCAGAACAGGATGGAGGGGTGGTTCTTCAGCGTCTCGTACTGCGTGACGGCACGGTCGACCACGACCTTCTCCCACACGCTGCTGTTGCCGGGAACATTGTACGAGGGCTCCACCGCGCCCATCTTCTGCCAGGTGCCGTGGGATTCGAGATTGGTTTCGGCCATCACGTAGATGCCGTTCCTGTCGCACAGGCGGTACCATTCCAGGCGATCCGGATAGTGGCAGGTGCGCACGGCGTTGATGTTGTTGCGCAACATCACGTCGATGTCGTGCTTCATGTCGTCCACGGTGATGGAACGGCCGGAGTCGGCGTTCCACTCGTGGCGGTTGACGCCGAGGATGTACAGCCTGTGACCGTTGAGCGAGACCTTCACGCCGTCGCGCACGAGCTTCCTGAAGCCGGTATCCACCTGGGCCACTTCGCATACGTCGCCGGAGGCGTCGATCAGACGCACGTCGACGCGGTACAGGTTCGGGCTGCCGTTGTCCCACAGCTGCGGATCGGCGATGCCGGTGAACGCGAGGGTGGCGTCGCCGTCCTGTTCCGGCGAACCGGTCTGCGAGGCGATGCGGTTGCCTTGCGGGTCAATCACGCTCACTTCGGCGGTGGCGCCGGCAAGGCAGGACGCTTCCTTGGCGCTCAGACGCATGTCCACGGTGATCGCGCCGGTGCGCAGATCGTCGTCGAGCAGGGAGCGTACCGAAATGTCCTCGACATGGAGCTTGGGCAGCGCCACGAGCTTCACCGGGCGGAAGATACCGAAGAAGCGGAAGAAGTCCTGGTCCTCGATCCACGCCGCGGTGGAGCGCTTGAACACCTCGCATGCGATGGTGTTGGTTCCGGTCTCGTTGATGTACGGCGTCAGATCGAATTCCGAGGGGGTGAAGCTGTCTTCCGCATAACCCACGAAGTGGCCGTTGAGCCACAGGTAGAACGCCTGCTCCACGCCTTCGAACACCACATGGATACGCTCGCCCTGCATGTGTTCGGGCAGGGTGAACGTGCGCATGTAGGAGCCGACCGGGTTGTCGGCGGCGTCGGAGAACGCGCCGACGCCCGGATCTCCTTCGGTCAGGCCGGCGGGACGACGGTACACATGGCCCTCCCACGGGTACATGGTGTTGATGTACTGGTTCGCGTCGTATCCCGCGATCTCGATATGCCCGGGCACTTCGATGTCGTCGAAGTCGGCGGGGGCTTCGGCCTGTCGGTAGAAGCCGGCGGGCCTTGCCTGCGGGTTCGGTGAATACTTGAATTTCCAAGTGCCGTCGAGCGGCATGATCAGACCGCTGCTGTCGCGTTCCGCCTCATCCTGCGTGGCATAGCACCGGTGATCGCTGTGCGCGTCCAAGCGGTTCACGCGGAACACGTCTGGCCTGTCAAGCCAGCTCAGGTCCGCGCTCTGCATCGAGCTTGCGCCATCCATGGGAGCCTCCTTGCTCTGGGAACTATCTTCGTAAATTAGTTTACCTTGAATTTAGCAATCATTACTTTGTTTACTAAACAAACGGGGCCTCCCCGAAGGAAGGCCCCGTGCGGCGGTTGCGCCGCAATCACTTACGATCGTCGTACCCGTTCGGGTGGGTGGAATGCCATGCCCAAGCGGTTTCGATGATCTTCTCGATGTTGTCGAACTGCGGCTTCCAGCCGAGCACGGTGCGCGCCTTGTCGGAGGCGGCGATCAGGGTATCCGGGTCGCCGGGGCGACGCGGGGCCATCTCGGCGGGGATCTCCTTGCCGGTCACCTTGCGTGCGGCCTCAAGAATCTGCAGGTTCGAGAAGCCGGTGGAGGAGCCGAGGTTGAAGGCGTTGGACTCGTTGCCCTGACGCAGGTAGTCGACGGCAAGGATGTGCGCGTCGGCCAGGTCGAAGGGGTGCACGTAGTCGCGCACGTTGGTGCCGTCGGGGGTGTTGTAGTCGTCGCCGAAGATCATCAGCTTGTCACGCTTGCCCTGGGCGACCTGCAGCACGATCGGCAGCAGGTGGGTTTCGGGGCCGTGATCCTCACCGATGGATCCGTCCGGCTTGGCGCCGGCGACGTTGAAGTAGCGCAGGGCCACGAACTTGATGCCGTAGGCCTGATCGCACCAGCGCATGATCTTCTCCATCATGAGCTTGCTCTCGCCGTACGGGTTGATCGGCTTCTGCGGATCATCCTCACGGATCGGCATCTTCTCCGGAATGCCGTAGGTGGCGGCGGTGGAGGAGAAGACGATCTTCTTGACGCCGAATTCCTTCATCACCTCAAGCAGCTTGACCATGCCGGCGGTGTTGTTGTCGAAGTACTTCAGCGGTTCCTTCATGGATTCCGCGACCAGCGAGAACGCTGCGAAGTGGATCACGGCGTCGATGTCCGGGTTCTCACGGAACACGCCGCGCATGAAGTCCTGATCCGCCAGATCGCCCTGGTAGAACTTCGCGGCCGGGTTCACCGCGGCGCGGTGGCCGGTCACCAGGCTGTCCACGACGACGACCTTCTCCTTGCCGGCTGCGACCAGTCGGTCAACCATATGGGAACCGATGTAGCCGGCTCCGCCGAGGACCATAACTGTCATTGTTTACTTCTCCTTTGTTCCAAGGGTTTGAACAAACTTCATGAACGCGGCCTTGCCTTCGGGGGTGCGCTTGTACACACCCGCATCCTCCAGCACGCGGCTGAAGACCTTGCCCACGGCATCCTGGACGATGCCGGTGACGTTGCCCTCCGTCGCTTCGGGATGGGACCGCTTGATTTCATCCGCCCATGCACGATGATACTCGGCGATGTCGTTGTCGCGTCCGAGCACGTACTTCTCGACTTCCGCAAGCTCCTTCTGCAGGCGCGGGGGAAGGATGGCCAGACCCATGACCTCGATCAGGCCGATGTTCTCCTTCTTGATGTGCTGCACGTCCGGATGCGGATGGTAGATGCCGTCGGGGTATTCCTCGGAGGTCTGATTGTCGCGCAGCACCAGGTCGAGCTCGTACTCGTCGCCCTTCCTGCGTGCGATCGGCGTGATGGTGTGGTGCGGTTCGCCATCGGATTCGGCGAGCACGTTCGCGTCCGGATCGGAGTAGGAGCGCCATGCGTCGAGGATCTTGAAGGCGAGACGGACCATTTTGTCACGGTCCTTGCCGGCCAGGCGGATCACGGACATCGGCCACTTGACAATGCCGGCTCTCACGCCTTCGAAGCCGTCGAAGGCGAATTCGGTTTCGACCGGGGCCTTTTCCATGGCGAAGGTGTGACGGCCGCCCTGGTAATGCTCATGGGCGAGGATGGAGCCGCCGACGATCGGCAGGTCGGCATTCGATCCGGCGAAGTAGCCGGGGAACTGTTCGACGATGCCGAGCAGGCGGTGGAAGGTCTGTTCGCTGATCTTCATCGGCTCATGCTTGCCATAGAAGAAGATGCAGTGCTCGTTGAAGTAAGCGTACGGGGAGTACTGGAACCCCCAGCCTTCGCCGTCCATGTCGAAGCGCACCACGCGGTGGTTCGCACGCGCCGGGTGGTTGATGCGGCCCTGATAGCCCTCGTTTTCGATGCACAGCTGGCACTTTGGGTAGCTGGAGGTCTTCGCGTTCTTCGCGGCGGCGATGGCCTTCGGGTCCTTCTCAGGCTTGGACAGGTTGATGGTGATTTCGATGTCGCCGTATTCGGTGGGCACCGGGAAGTAGATGTTCTTGGCGATGGCCTTCGTCTTGACGTAGTCGTTGCGCTTGCTCATCGCGTAGAAGTCGGCGATGGCCTTGGCCGGGTCCTCGTCGTAGGTGTTCCAGAAGCGGCGGTTCACCACGCTGGGCGCGGGGGTGATGAAGTCCATCAGCTGGGCGCCGACGGTGTCCTTCTCGGCCGCGGTGTCACCGACCTTGCCGTTGCGTGCGGCGAGGTCCGCGAGTTCTTCCTTCAGTTCGACGATGTCGTTGGCATCGGCGGTGGCGGGCGCATCGGCTCCGTCCTCGCCGACGATCGCCATGACGCGATTCGTGAGGTATACACGATCGACTTCTTCGTAATCGCTGTTCGCGATCACCTGGCTGACGAATTCGTCCACCAAACCTTGTGCCATGTCAGGCCTTCCTTCTGTATTCCTTTGGTACGTTTTCCGTCGTCCGCCGTAACCGTGCGGATGTGCCGCGCGACGGGCGGGACCGCTTGCGATTCGCGAGTCGCGACTCGCGTTTCACGATCCCGCCCCACCGTGCGGATGCCGTGTCAGTTGTTGCGGGAGAGCACGCGGGAGCCGCTGGCGATTTCCGCGATGTAGAAGGCCGGGGCGTAGTCGACGACCTCTTCGTACTTGGCGCCGACGGCCTTGGTGAAGGCGCCGACCTTGTCCTTGTTCACGATGGCGATGGCGCAGCCGCCGAAGCCGGCACCGGTCATACGTGCACCGATCACGCCGTCCTGCTCCCAAGCGGTGTGCACCAGGGTGTCGAGCTCAAGGCCGGTGACCTCGTAATCATGCTCCAACGAAACGTGCGAGGCGTTCATCAGACGGCCGAAGCGGTCGAGATCGCCGGATTCCAGCGCCTTGCGGGCCTGCAGCGTGCGCTGGTTCTCCAGCACGGCGTGGCGGGCGCGACGGACGCGGGCGTCATCCTTGATGAGGTAGGCGTACTCGTCGAAGCTTGCCGCATCCAGCTCGCCCAGCGTCTTGATATCAAGCTTGGCGTTGAGCTCCTCGACGGCCTTCTCGCATTCGGCGCGACGCTCGTTGTACTTGGAATCGGCCAGTTCGCGGCGCTTGTTGGTGTTCATGATGACAATGACGTTATCGCCCAGATCCAGCGGCACGAGATCGTAGACCAGGGTGTTGGTGTCCAGATAGATGGCCTTGTTCTCGGCACCCATGCCGATGGCGAACTGATCCATGATGCCGGAGTTGACGCCGATGAACTCGTTTTCGGTGCGCTTGCCGATCTTGACCAGGTCGATGCGTTCCAGCTTCAGGTCGAACAGTTCCTGGGCGATGATGCCGATGAGCAGTTCCAGCGATGCGGAGGAGCTCAGGCCGGAACCGTTCGGGATGTTGCCGTAGACGAAGACGTCCATGCCACTGGTGATGGCGTGGCCTTCCTCGCCGAGGAACTTCAGCACACCCTTGGCGTAGTTGGTCCAGTTGTCTTCCTTCTTGTAGACCAGCTCGTCGAGGCGGGTTTCGATGATGCCCACCTCCTCGAAGTTGGCGGAGTAGAAGCGCAGCTTGTTGTCATCACGCTTCCTGGCCGCACCGTAGGTGCCCAGGGTGATCGCCGCGGGGAACACGCGGCCGCCATTGTAGTCGGTGTGCTCGCCGATCAGGTTGATGCGACCGGGGGAGAAGAACGTGGCGTCGGGCTGGGCGCCGAAGACTTCCTGGAACTTGACGGTCAGTTCGGCAGTATCCATGAGAAACTCCTTCGTTTGTAACTGCTGCTGTTGCTTGTAATTTTACCCAGTTTTACGTTTTCTCAAAATTTTTTACTTAACAAACTCGTTTGGCTTATTTCCAGTCGTTTTCAGGCAGAAGACACGCCACGCGTTCATGGATTCACCATTTCTACACAATAGGATTTTAGTAAATAAATACGGTTGTTAACCAACGCATGGCGATAGGGGACGGATTCGCTTGAGGCCGCGGAAAGCATACCACGCACCGATGGGGGGAAGAGGAAAAATCGATACGCGGATCTGTGGTTGTGTGGGACGGCCTCTTTGACGTCCTATGTCGATAGGATACCCGATGGGGACGGGGAACCCGTATGTTTACTAAAATTCTGTGCCATAATGGGCACAGTCTCCCCGATCTCGCGCAACACGGAAGGAGTCACGATGACGGCCGACAAGCAGAAAGCCAAAGCCCCCACGATCAAAGACATCGCAGCCATCGTCGGGGTTTCCATCGCCACCGTCTCACGCGTGCTCAATCAGGACGAGACCATGTCGGTGAACGACAACACCCGACGTAAGATCTTCGCCACCGCCGAACAGCTCGGCTACAAGAAGCATCGCAGAGCCAACGGCAAATCCAAGAAGCAGCGCCGCGTCGTCATCGTGCAGTGGTACACCGAGCGCCAGGAACTGCAGGACCTGTATTACTACTCCATCCGCACCGGCATCGAACGCCGCCTCGAGGAACTCGGCTACGCCATCACACGCGTGTTCAACGATTCATCCAACGCCGACATCGAAGGCGCCGACGGCATCATCGCAGTAGGCAAGTTCAGTTCCGAACAGGTGCGCACCCTGGGCAAGTTCAACAAACACACCGTGTTCGTCGACAGCGATACCCTGAGCGCCGGATTCACCTGCGTCATGCCCGATTTCATCAATTCCGTCACCGGCGTCATCGACCATTTCCTGCACCACAAGCAGACCAATATCGGCATGATCGCCGGCGAGGAGTACAACGCCGACAAATCCGCCAAACTCGCGGACCGCCGCTACTACACGTTCCGCAACTATCTGACCGAGTGGAAACTGTACAACCCGAAGAACATGTACATCGGCAGCTTCACCACCAGCGACGGCTACCGGCTGATGAAGCAGGCCATCAAGGACCACCCGCGCGACCTTCCGCAGGCGTTCTTCGCCGCCAACGATTCACTGGCCATCGGCGCGCTCAGGGCATTGCAGGAGGCCGGCATCAAGGTGCCCGAACAGGTGAGCCTGATCTCGTTCAACGACACCGCCATCGCCAAGCAGGTGTTCCCGCAACTCAGCGCGGTCACGGTGTTCACCGAACAGATGGGCAGCACCGCCGCCGAAATCATGGACAGGGAGCTCAACGGCCGGCAGGTATCCCCCGTCCCGTTCATGATGAAATTCGCCACCAAGCTCACGCTGCGCGGCACCAGCATCAACTGACGCTCCGGTTCGTCGACTGGCCGCCGACCGACCGCCGATTCGGCGATTCGGCAGACCGGTAGAAACGTGTAGCAGCACCGCGTTTCCCGCACGAATCACAGGCGGATTGCATGCGGATCACGCAGCCTCAACGTTTTCTCAGGGATCTCTCAGGCTTCATCGAGTCTCATACCAGCATCGGGCGAGATAACCTTCAACAAATCCGGCTTAGTGTCTTATGTTGGAACTACCCGTAGTACAGCTTCGAGAGAACTGGAGAAAGTATCACATGTTCGTTCTCACCAACGCCTGGCACGCCCTCGGCAGGCACCGGGCGTATTCGATTCTGACCGTCATACTGGCGCTCGTCATGTCATTCGACGCCATCGTATCCTCCGCGGTATCGGCCAAGAGCACCGCAGCCCACGGCACCGAATACCAATCGCAGCAGCCCACCGCGGTGATCAGGCCGGGCGCGAAACTGCAGTCGCAGCTCAAAGGCGATGACGCCAAGGCCACGACCGAGCACTATCTGACCTTCACCGACTACTCCCCCATCGCAGTGAACGCGCAGAGCAAGTCCATCTCCTTCACCTACTCCTTCGCCGAAACCGTGCCCGTGCGCCAAAGCGATTCGCTCAAGGCCATCCCCGGCAGCGCCGACGAATCCGCCGACAAAACCGGCGGCGAGCTGCTCATGCGCAGCTTCTACGATGCCAAGGCCGTGAAAACCAATGACTTCGGCGCATTCAAACTGGTCAAGGGCAAGAACCTGAAGTACACCGACACCAAGTTCACCGGCGCGCTGATCTCCAAGGAACTGGCGGAGAAGAACAATCTGTCGGTCGGCTCCAAGTTCACCGTGGCCAATCCGACCGACGCCTCGAAGAAATACACCTACACCGTGCAGGGCATCTACGAATACACCGATCCCGCAACCGGCACGACCTACAAGCTCGCCAAGCAGAACCCCAACAACGTGATCTACACGGCCTACGCCACCGCGTACACCAACGGCCTCGACCCGGAGAAGTCGCCGAAGGGCACGTGGGCCATGCCGAACCTCGACATCACGTTCATGTTCGACAGCCCGGACGCGTACGACTCCTTCGCCAAGATCGCCAAGAAGAACATGCCCAAGGGCTGTGAGCTTTCCTCGCCGTCGCTCGAAGCCTACAACAAGAAGCTCGAACCGCTCGACGGCACCGCATCGTGGATGCGCATCGCCCTGATCGTGATGCTGGCGGTCGGCGGCGTACTGCTGGTGATCATCACGATCATGCGCACTTGGGTCACCCGCCGTGATGAGATCGGCATGGCGCTGGTCACCGGTGTCACCAAGCCGCGTCTCGCCTGGCAGTTCATTCTGGAAACGCTGATGCTGACCGTGGTGCCGGTGGCACTCGGACTGCTGATCGGAGGCTTCACGGCGAAGCCGATCGGCAATGCGCTGTGCGGATTCGAAACGCCGATGAGCGGATCGATCGTGGGTTCCATGATCTGGGATTCGCTGGGAGCCATCGTGGTGCTCGCCATCGTCGCCATGTTCGGCCCGGTGGTGTTCCGTAACCGCAACCTGTTCAAGCCCGCTACCGTCGGATCGGAGGAAAAGGCATGAGTGACAATATCGATAAGATCGACAGCAAGGACGAAGCGGTGACCGCCGCCACGGATGAGTCGAACGGCGCCGGCGAACCGGCCACCGGATCGAACGAGACCGCCACCGAATCGAACGGCGGTGCCGACGTGGAATCCATCGAATTCAGCGTCGAATACGACGATGCCGACGATACGGATGCCGAAGCGACCATTGCCGAGGCCGCAGCCGAAGCCGTCGCCGGCGCCGAAGCGAGCGCCACCGCGGAACCCGCGAGCGCCACCGGTGAGACCGGAAAGGCGAACGAAGCGGATGAGACGGATGCCAACACCGCGGCGACCGCGGCCAATGCGGATCATGTCGAGCAGACCCTGAAACTCTCGAAGGTCGACAGCGAATCCGGCAAGACGAAAACCGCCGCCGACCGCGCCTACGCCAAGACGAACCATCGTCTCGACAAGCAGGTGCGCGACCGCGTGCTGCTCAAGTCCTACCCCACGTTCTCGCTGAACCATGTCACCACGACCGCGCGCAAAACCGGCAGGCATGTGCTCGACAACCTGTCCCTGGCCTTCTACGCGGGCACCTTGTATGCGGTCAAGGTGCTGAGCGATGAGGATGATCCCGAGCAGCGTGCGACGCTGATGGCGGTGATGGGCGCATTCGAACCGCCGACTTCCGGCGAAGTGATGTCGAAGAGCTCGAATTTCACCGAATTGGAGCTTGGCGAGCTGCGTGGGCATCGTCTTGGCCTGGTTCCGCAGCGCTACGCGGTGCGCGGCGATCTTGACGCCGAAGGCAATCTGCTGTATGCCATGAACGGTTCCGGGCGAGGATTCCTCAAACCCAAGCCGGCGATCGCCCGCGATGTGCTGAACAGTGTCGGATTCAGTGAAGCCACCAGGGGTAAGAAGGTGCGCGAGCTGTCTCTGCTGGATCAGCGCCGCGTGTCCATCGCACGCGCCTTGTGCTGCGATGCGGAGACCGTGATTCTCGACGAGCCGACCAAGGGACTGGATGAGGCGGAGAGCGCCGAACTGCTCGAACTGCTGCAGCGCATTGCACGCGGCCGCGATCCCAAGCGTGCGGTGATCATCATCACCAGCGATGATGCCGTGGCCGAAGCCGCGCAGAAGGTTTACGATCTTACCGACTGAAGTCGTCCGATCTGATCCCCAAAACAACATATGGCTGTGTCCCTCCCCCCTATCGGGAGGGGCACAGCCATATGCGCATTCAGGCTTATGCCAAGTTTATGCGGCGACCGTCAACGCTTGAGCACCATGCCATATTCGGCGGCCATCGGTTCCACGTCCACAACGCCGTACTGGTCCAGCAGATCCAGCCAACGGCGCTTGTTCTCCTCGCCGAACCGCGCGGCTCGCACGGTGTATGCGTCGGCAGTGAGGAATTTCGGCGGTAACGATTTGCTGTTGTACTTGTCCGCCACCATCACGAGTTCCTGTTCGTGATTCACCGGCTTGTAATCGTCCGGCGGCAGCGGCAATCCTTGACGGATCACGTCTTCCTTGGTGAGTCCGACACCGGTGTGGTTCCGCGCGAACTGCGCGATCTCCTCGGCGACTCCCTGTTCGATCAGGTACTCGTAGCCGAGCAAACCGTGCTTGATGTATTCGGGGCCGTTGAACTGCAACGGTTCACCGTCGGTGCCGTCGTGCTTCAGCACACGGTACGTGCCGATATCGTGCAGCAGACCGCCGATCACCACCAGATGCTCGTCGATGAGCCGTGGCGGCACCTTGCCGCCGATTACGCCATCCGAAGGTGGCAGGGCGTCTTCCATCTGCATAGTGCCGGTAGGCAACGAGCAACGACGGGTGAACAGCGCGTTCTGCCGGCGGGCGAGCGCTCGGGCGATGCGTGCCACGATGACGCAATGTCGGTGGATGAGGTCGTATGCCGCGTCGCTTGGCGCGATACGATGATGCAGTTCGTCGACCTGTTCGAGGGTCGGAATATAGCCAGTCATACGCACCATCTTAGGCCTGTATACGTTGGCATACGGCCAATGCCTTGAACCCGCGGGCAGCGGTCAGATGCTGCGGATGCTCCACTGGCCGGTACGGTTCGATGCGACGATCATCTGATCGTTGCCGAGATCCTTCCAGCCGTCCGCTTCGAACTGGTCGAAACCGGACGAGGCCACCACGATGCCAGCCGCGTTGTTCTGGTCGTCGGCGAGCGGGCGGTACCGCATGACACGGTAATCCAGCGCCTTCTCCCCTTCGCCGTATTCCTCGTAGATTTCAACAATGCGCGATGACGTGCGTTCACGTCCGGCAGCGTTGAGGGCGATAAGTGTGTCCTGCGATTGGATCATGCAGTTGTAGCTCGACTTCGGGTAGGTCTGGCGCAGCTGGCGCACGGTCTGCGCCACGGCTTCGGCCAGCTCGTATCCGGATGCCACGTATTCGAGGATGATCGAGAAGAAAATCGCGGAATCGGAACGTCCGCCGGTGCCGAGGAACGTGCTGTGGTTCACCGGGTACTGCTTGTTCTCCACGATGTTGCGACCGTGGGAGTCGGAAATGTCGCCGTTGTGGACGAAACTCAGCCCGTTGCTGAAGAACGGCTGCTGGTTTTCCAGGATCAGCGGAATGCCGGAGGATGCGAGACGTAGATGGAACAGGCCACCGCGGGCACCCTCACGCGCAAGTTCGGGGAACAGCGGATCGTATTTCGCTGCAACGGTGGACTTGTACAGTTTGGTGCCGGTTTCAGGCGATGGCGCGCCGCCGTCCAACGTTCCCGGCACTTCGGGCGGGTCGTACAGCGACGCGCAGCCCCAACCGTCGTTGTGGATGCGGCTCAGTTCGCGGAACTCCTCAACCGTGGGGATGCCTAGGATATCGTTGAGGCTCAGATTGGCGCCAGCCGTTGCGTATCCCAGTAATCTGCACATAGTAGGGCTACTGTACCGCGCGTGCGTTTCGACGCGCGGGCAGCGCTATAACCATTGCCTATATCCGGCTCCGTTCCCCGGTTCCGCCATCACGTTCCGCTGTCGCGTTCCATCACCGATTCCCGGAGCCGTGCGACTCATTCGGAGGTGCGCTTGAGCTTCGGCGGCCTGTTCGTAGGCACGAACAGCGGCTGCACTTCGATGAGCGGATTGTAGGGCGCGAGGCCGAACCATTTCACCGCGGAACCGGCCATATGCCTGATCGCATATTTGACGGACAGCGACAACGCGCCCCTTCTCGACACCTTGGATTCGGGCATGAGCGCCTTGTGGATCAGCACGTATTTGATGGTGCCGATGCCCGGATCGGCGTCGACCTTCGGGTAGATGGACTTCTGCTGCGGCAGTTCGCCGGTGTGCTCCAGGTCATGCATGATCTGATGCAGATACGCGGGAATCGACTGCGACACCTTGAATCCCAGCCGCATTTTAATGCGGAACAGGTAGTCGGTGCCGAAGCTTTCCACACTGTATTCACGCGTGAACGGCTGGTCGGTGGTTTCCACGCTCAACGCCCACCAGGCGCGTGCGCGCTTGGGGTGATCGGCGAAGATGGAGAAGAAGATGTCGGTATCAAGGCGCTTCATCTCACTATCGGAAGTGAGGTAGACGATGTTGTCGGCAAAGAACGGGATGTGGTTGTCGCCGTGCAGCTTGTCGAGCGTGGGCAGGAAGTCCTTCGGCCTCATGTGGCGGCGTTGTGCGCGTTCGATCTTGGTGCCGTCGTTCCACGTGACCATGATGAACAGGATCGCCAGCGTCAGCAGCATGGTGAACCAGCCGCCGTGCAGGAACTTCGCCATCGACGCCACGAAGAACATGGTCTGTATCGCGAGGAACACCACCAGGAACACCATCGACCAGACTTTGCTCACCTTATGCCAGATGTAAACGGCCAACAGCACGGTCGTGGTAATCATGGTGACCGTCAATGCCAGTCCGTATGCGGCGGATATGTGTTCCGAATCCCGGAACAGCGCCAAGACCGCAAGGGTCGCCACGCACAGCACGGCGTTGACGACCGGAATGTACAGCTGGCCGCGCGTACGCGCCGGATAACGGACCTGCAGGTGGGGCATCCAGTCAAGTCGGGTCGCTTCAGACACCATGGTGAACGCGCCAGTGATCAGGGCCTGCGAGGCGATCACGCCCGCCGTGACGGAAAGCACGACCGCGATGCAACGCACGGACGGCGTCATCATCTCGAAGAAGGGGTTCAAGCCGTGCAGATGGTCGCAGGCTTTGTCATCCCAATGGTTGAGCATCCACGCGCCCTGGCCGAAATAGCATAGTACGAGCGCGACCTTGATGAATGGCCAGGTGAAGTAGATGTTGCCACGGCCCACATGCCCCATATCGGAGTACAGGGCTTCGGCACCGGTGGTGGAAAGGAACACGGTGCCCATCACGGCGATGCCGGCCGCGTTATGCGGGCTGAACAGGAATTTCACGCCATACACGGGGTTCAGCGCCGCGAACACGCTCCAATCCTGGCTCAGGTTCACCAACCCGACCACGGCGAGGAACGTGAACCACACCATCACCACGGAACCGAACACTTTGCCGATGCTTTCGGTGCCGTGCGATTGCACGCAGAACAATCCGACGATGATCACCACGGTGATCATGAGTGTCAGCTCCTTGTTTTGCGTGAACAGGTTCTCCAAGGCGGGCAAGGTTTCCAAACCTTCGACGGCGGAACTGATGGACACGGCCGGTGTGAGCACCGAGTCGGCCAGGAACGCCGCACCGCCCAGCATGGCCGGGAACACGAGCCACCTACCATACCTGCGAATCAGGGAGTACAGGGCGAAAATGCCACCCTCGCCGTGATTGTCGATGCGCATGGCGATGAACACGTATTTAACGGTGGTGATCAAGGTAATGGACCAGAACACCAGTGATAGCACGCCAAGCACCGCTTCGCGATTGGCGTTGGCGAGACCTCCCTGCCCATTCAGGAAGGTCTGCATGGTGTACAGCGGTGATGTGCCGATATCGCCGTAGACCACGCCGAGTGCCACGATGGCCATGCCCAGGCTGATCTTGTTCGGCCCTGATTGCAGTCGAGCCCACCAGCGTCCAACCGGACCGCGCTCATGCGCACTGGCGAGTTTTTCGGCCTCGCGGCTTTCCGCCTCGGCCTGTTTGACGAGTTCTGCGCGTTCCTCTTTCGTCAGCGAACTATGCGACACCTTGGGAACGTTGGTGAACCGGTCGGCTCTGAGCAGCGCCGCGTCATCCGCGCCGTCGGTGTTACCGCCCTGTTTTCGTTTTCGCACGTTCCGCCCGTTCGTGTCCTTCATCATGATCCTCCCTTGGGTTCTCAAGTCCCGTTCTCTGATATCGCAGAGACATGGTAGTTCACCCTTGGTATACCCACAACTCGGTAATCATTCGATGCCGTAGACCTTCCGCGTGGTTTCGCGGGTTCCGCAGGCCACTTCAGCTATCGACATATCGAGCGTGTCGGCCATGGCTTGGAGGGTATAGGGGATCATATAGGGCGCGTTCGTGCGGCCGCGGTATGGCATGGGCGTCAGGTAGGGAGCGTCGGTTTCGACCATGGCGTGGTCAAGGCCTACGATGCGCAACGATTCGCGGATGCCGTCATTGCCCTTGTAGCTGCAGGTGCCGGAGAAGCTGAGATACCAGCCGTGGTCACGGGCGATTTCGGCCATTTCCACGTCGCCGGAGTAGCTGTGGAATACGGTGCGTTCGGGGGCGCCGTCGGCGAGCAGGGTTTCGATGACCTCCTTGTGAGAGTCGCGGTCGTGAATCTGCATGGGCAGGCCGAGTTCCTTGGCGAGCGCGATATGCGCACGGAACGCTTCACGCTGCAGTTCCTTGGCTTGTTCGCCGGTGCGGAACAGGTCCATGCCGGTTTCGCCGATGGCCACCACCTGCTTGGGGTAAGTGACGGCGAGCCGATGCACTTCGGCGAGCGCATCCTCGAAGCTGACATCATGCCACGGCTGGTATTTCACCGGCAATCCGTCCGGCCCCGGTGCGGCGCGATGGCCATGGTGCACGGCCTCATTGGGGTGGATGGCGAGCGCGGCATGCACGTGGTCGTGCTCGCGTGCCATGTCGACGGCGGTCATGAGGTTTGGCAGTTCGCACCCGCAGTCGATGATGCCGGTCACGCCGACGGATGCCGCCTGCTGCAGCAATTCGTCCACGCTGTACACGGGCACTTCCGGTTGGCCTTTTTCCATGGCTTCATGGCTCATGGCGCGTGCAAACGGCACTACGGAGGCCACGTGGGTGTGGTTGTCCACCACCTGGGTGTCGGCCGGCAGCGCTTCCGGTGCCGGGGCCCAGCTGCGATCGCGATGCTTCTTTTTGCTCATACGCGCCATAGTGGACTCTCCCCGTGACGAACCGGAAACCCGCACATACGCGAACATCCCGCATACGGGACCGTTACCGTCCGACGATTACCGGACATAACGGCTGTATGCGGGATGCTTGTCTGTTTGCTTCGGGTGTAAAGACCCGTATGCTCACTGTTCCGCGGACTGTTCCGCGGAAGTGGTTTCGGCGCTCTTCTTCTTGCCGAACTTGGCTTTGAGCAGACCGACGATGGTGGGCACGAGCGACACGGCGAGGATCAGGATGATGATGAGTTCGAAATGCTGCTGCACCGCGGGGATGCCGCCGAAGAAGTAGCCCATGAAGGTGAACAGGGACGACCAGCACAGGCCGCCCAGCACGGAGAACGGCGTGAAACGGCTCCAGCGCATGCCGGAGATGCCGGAGATGAACGGCATGAACGTGCGGATGAACGGGAAGAAACGACCGAGGAACACGGCGAGCGGTCCCCACTTCTCGATCATTTTCTCGGTTTTCTCGATGCGTTCCGGGGTCATGGCCTTGACCTTGCCGGATTCGAGAATGCGACGGCCGAAGAAGTGACCGATCCAATAGTTGCACTGGTCACCGATGATCGGCGCGAGCCAGACGACCGGCAGCAGGGCCAGCAGCGGCAACGCGGCCTGGCCGGTGGCACTATCGGGCGCGGCGAACACGCCTGCGGCGAACAGCAGCGAATCGCCTGGGAGGAACGGGAAGAACACGACGCCCGTTTCCACGAAGATGATGATGAAGATGAAGCCCAACGTGGGGGCCACGCCCATCGCGATCCAGCTGGCGATGGCCGCGCGCGGGTCCTTCAACAATTCCACAAAGAAGTTAATGACGCTCATACGATTCCCAAATACTCGTTCATCTGTTGGTTTCGGCCGACGGGCATGAACAATCGCCCGCAAACCGTCAACAACCCTATCAACAGATGGCGTGATATGGTCATGCGCATATCGCTACCTGTCCAAATCTGCACATTCCCGCAACCTGGCGGATACGTAACCTTGCGCACATGCGGAATTCCCCCGGCGGCGTTTCGAGCCGTCGGGGAATCCCTATAAATCCACACTCCCCCACTCCGCTGATCGCGGTATGCGGCGAATGGCGTTTGAGCGCACCCGTCAGCGTGCGAGACGCTGGCGGACAAAACCGTCCAGTGCGGCGGCGTCGATGCCCTCATAGCCGTCGATGGAGGCGAACTGCGGGCCGGACGAAGTGTCCGTGCGGATGGCGCAGGTCTGCGCAATGGTCGTAGCACCGGATGCGGCACCGGCTTCGAGTCCGACGAAAGTGTCTTCCAGCACGACGCATTTCGCCATATCCTCAGGGGCGATGCCGAGCTTCTTCGCGGCGAGCAGGTACGGCGCGGGATCGGGCTTGTGGGCGCAATCGTCGTCGCCGCATACGTAATCGAGGAACAGACCATCGGCCTGCTGCATGATGTTCTCGGCCATGGGCCTGGGAGATGTGGTGACCAGCATCACCGGAACGCCCGCCTCACGCAGGGAGCTCAGGGTTTCCTTCACGCCGTCGATCCATGGCAGGCGCTCCTGCTCGGCCTTGAACACGTAGGCTTTGAGCTGCACGTCGATCTCCTCGATGCTCAGCGTGCAGCCACGTTCGATCATATGCTCAGCCACTTCGGGAACCGGCTTGCCGGAGCATTCCCAGCCGAGATCCTCATCCCAGTAGCCGCCGTTCTTCGTGGCAAGTTCGATTTCGCCATCATGCCACAGAGGCTCGGAATCAATGGTGGTGCCGTCAAGATCGCAGAATACGGCTTTCAACAGCATGTTTGCTCCTTGCTGTGGAAGAACGAAAATTACGCCTCCAGTACACCAAAGCAACTCGACAGCATCAGCGCTCGGCGTATACGATTCGGCGCGCATTCGGCGCGGAATTCAAAGTGTGCTCAGCGGTATCCCCACAGAATCATCGATTTGGACCCGGACGCCGAATCGGGATCATAGCCGCTCGTGCCGGACGGCAGTTCGCGCACCGTGGCGTGGATGTCGCGACGCCACCTGCGCGCACTGGTGGAACGCTGCATTTCGACGATGTCGCCGTCACGACCGGCCGCGAACACGCTGCCATCGTTTTCCGCATGCATGCGCCTGATCTGACGGCGCAATTGGCGGGTTTCCTCCTGCAGTTCGAGGATGCGCGTGATGCCGGCCAGATTGATGCCCTCATCCTGGCTGAGTTTCTGCGCCTGCACCAACCGGTCAATATCACGCAGACTGTACCTGCGAGCGCCGCCCGAGGTGCGCTGCGGCACGACCAGTCCGACGCGATCGTACTGGCGTAGAGTCTGGGGGTGGATGTTGGCGATTTCGCCGACCTGCCCAACGGTGAAGATGGGCAAAGCGATGTCGAATCCCGCATTATCCGCGCCGTCAAGGTCGGCTCGGCCCAGAACGATCGCCGTCGCGCATAGCGCGTACAACTGGCGCACCTGCTGTGCCGTCTTCGCCATCATTCACCTTCTTTCGCGTATTCCGTCGTAGTCGTCGTGATTAGTCACGTGATCAATCACAAGTCGCAAATCACAGATCGCGGACGCCGTACCGCCCCGCTCCCCCACCTCGTCGGCGTGGCAAACGGGACGGCACAACGCGGTCAGCGCTGCAGGTATGCGCCCGCCTCTTCATCGAATTTCTTGGCCGTGCGCTTGAGCCCCAAGCCGGGTTTCGCCGGCACGTGGATCTGCACTCGTCCGATCAGATCGCCCGTCTGGTTGCCGGATGCCACACCGTGGCCACCGACCTTCACTTCCGTTCCGCTGGAGGTTCCCGCGGGGATCTTGAAGGTCACGGCATTGCCGTCGAGATCCGTGGCTTCGACCTTGCCACCGGCGACGGCCTCGCCCACGGTGACGGGAAGATCCATCACCAGATCGTGGCCGCGCATGGTGAACTTCGGGTCCTCCTGCACGGTGATCTGCAGGTACATGTCACCGGCCGCGCCACCGTTGCGGCCGGGCTTGCCTTTGCCGCTGAGACGGATCTTCTGCCTGTCCTTGACGCCGGCCGGAATATGCGTCTTGAACTTCTTGCCATCCGCGGAGAGCGAGACCGTCACGCCTTTGGCCGCCTGGCGGAAGGTGAGCGTGATCTTCGAATTGCGGTCATCACCGCGTTCGGGCTGCGCGGGTTCCCCGTATCCGGCGCCGTATCCGCCACCGTAGGGTGCGCCGCCGTACTGTGCACTGGCCTGCGGGCCGGCTCCCCCGCCGAACATCGAGAAGATGTCGTTGAGATTCGGCTGTCCACCGCCAGACGTCTGGAAGCGAACACGTCCGCCGCCCGGTGCGCCACCGCCGAACATGGATCCGAAGATGTCGGAGAATCCGCTGGCGTCGAAGCCGCTTGCGCCGGAACCGCCGGCGAATCTGGCTCCGCCCATGCCGAACTGGCGGATTGCATCGTACTTCTGGCGCTCGTTCTTGTTGCTCAGCACGTCGTACGCTTCGGAGATGTCCTTGAATTTCTCCTCGGCTTCCTTGGTCTTGTTGACATCAGGATGGTATTTGCGCGCAAGCTTGCGGTAGGCTTTCTTGATTTCGTCGGTGGTGGCATCTTTGGAGACACCGAGGACCTTATAGAAATCCTTGTTCAACCATTCATTCTCAGCCATCACTGCCTCCTTTCAGGAGCTGCTTTGATAATGAAGTCTTTCCCTATCCTTCCACGTTCCGCGTGGAAGGGTCGTTGTACCTTCCCGTTCGGGAAGAATGTGCGCAACGGGCTGCCTGTCTTTCCGAAAAACGGGAACACAGGCAGCCCGGAGTCATGGCATTGCCGGATTGTCCGGAATGCTCAGGCCTGCGGCGAGGCGACCACCACACGGGCCGCGCGGATCACGCGGTCGCCGATGCGGTAACCGGCCTCCACCACAGTGTCGACGGTTTCCTTTTCGGCGTTCGGATCCGGCTTGTGCAGGATCGCGTCATGTTTGGTCGGATCGAAGTCCTCGCCTTTTTCGCCGAACTTCTCAACGCCGAACTTCTCGAAGGCCTTGTCGATCTTCGCGGCGACGGCCTTGAAGGAATCGTCCATCTCGCTGTGCTCGCGGATGCGGTCGATGTCGTCGAGGGCGGAGAGCAGCGCGGTCAGCACGTCGATGATGCCGTGCTGGCGGAAGCGGTCCTGTTCCTTCTTGGCGCGGTTGCGGTAGTTGATGAACTCCGCGCGTTCGCGCTGCAGCGCCTCGAGGTAGTCGGCGGCTTCCTTCTTCGCCTTGCCCAGCGGGGTCAGCGTGTCTTCGGCGGCCTTGTCGTCACCTTCCGTGTCGGCTTTCGCATCGTCAGGCTTGGCGGCTTCGGGCTTCGTGTCGTCGGCCGGTTCCTTGGCCTTCGGGGCGGACTGATCGGACGCCTGGTTTTCGGCAGGCTTCGCCTCATCCGCGGCGGGGGCGGCCTGCCCGGCCAGTTCGTCGGCGTCGGGCAGGTCGTTCAGGTACTCGTCCTTGTTGAAGTCGGACATGATTACTTGTTGTCCTTGTCGTCGTCATCCACGACTTCGGCGTCGACCACGTCGTCGTCGGAGCCTGCGGACGCACCGGCGGCACCAGCGGCACCGGCACCGGCAGCGCCAGCGGCGCCTTCGGCACCCTGCTGCGCGTACAGCACCTGGCCGATCTTCTGAGCGGAGGTCATCAGCTCGCTCTGAGCGGTCTTCACGGCCTCGATGTCCTCGCCCTTCAGGGCTTCCTTCAGCGCGTTGACCTTTTCGGTGACTTCCTTGGCCACGTCGTCGGAGAGCTTGTCCTTGTTGTCGTTGACGAGCTTCTCGGTCTGGTAGGCGAAGGCTTCGGCCTGGTTGCGGGTCTCGGCTTCCTCCTTGCGCTTCTTGTCCTCGGCCTCGTGGGCTTCGGCTTCCTTGACCATGCGGTCGATCTCGTCCTTCGGCAGGCCGGAACCACCGGTGATGGTCATGGACTGCTCCTTGCCGGTGCCCTTGTCCTTGGCGGACACGTGCACGATGCCGTTGGCGTCGATGTCGAAGGTGACTTCGATCTGCGGGACGCCACGCGGAGCCGGAGCGATGCCGGTCAGCTCGAAGGTACCCAGCGGCTTGTTGTCGCGAGCGAACTCACGTTCACCCTGGTAGACCTGGATCAGCACGGACGGCTGGTTGTCTTCGGCGGTGGAGAAGACCTCGGAACGCTTGGTCGGGATGGCGGTGTTGCGCTCGATGAGCTTGGTCATGATGCCACCCTTGGTTTCGATGCCGAGGGACAGCGGAGTCACGTCGATGAGCAGGACGTCCTTGCGGTCGCCCTTGATGACGCCGGACTGGACGGCTGCGCCGACGGCCACGACCTCATCCGGGTTCACGGACTGGTTGGCTTCCTTACCGCCGGTGAGCTCCTTGACGAGCTCCTTGACGGCGGGCATACGGGTGGAGCCACCGACGAGCACGACGTGGTCGATGTCGGAGACGCTGATACCCGCATCGGCCAGCACGTTGTTGAACGGCGTGCGGCAACGGCCCAGCAGGTCGGAGGTCATTTCCTCGAAGTGGGCACGGGTCAGGGTCTCGTCCAGATGCACCGGGGTGCCGTCGGGGGTCATGGCCAGGTACTGCATGGAGATGGAGGTGCTGGTGGAGCTGGACAGTTCCTTCTTGGCCTGCTCGGCGGCTTCCTTCAGACGCTGCAGGGCGATCTTGTCCTTGCTCAGGTCGACGCCGTACTTGTTGCGGACTTCGCCGACCAGCCAGTCGATGATCTTCTGATCCCAGTCGTCGCCGCCCAGACGGTTGTCGCCGTTCGTGGCCTGCACCTGAATGGTGGAGAAGCCGTCGTCGTCCTTGCCGATTTCCAGCAGGGAGACATCGAAGGTGCCGCCACCCAGATCGAAGACCAGGATGCGCTCATCTTCCTTGCCCTTTTCCAGACCGTAGGCCAGTGCGGCGGCGGTCGGCTCGTTGATGATACGCAGCACGTTCAGGCCGGCGATCTTACCGGCATCCTTGGTGGCCTGACGCTGGGCGTCGTTGAAGTAGGCCGGGCAGGTGATCACCGCGTCGGTGACCGGCTCGCCCAGGTATGCTTCGGCGTCGCGCTTGAGCTTCATCAGGATCTGCGCGGAAATCTCCTGCGGGGTCCACTTCTTGCCGTCGATCTCGACGGTCCAGTCGGTGCCCATGTGGCGCTTGACCGAGCTGATGGTGCGGTCGACGTTGGTGACGGCCTGACGCTTGGCGACTTCGCCGACCAGGATTTCGCCGGACTTGGAGAATGCGACCACGGACGGGGTGGTGCGCATGCCTTCGGCGTTCACGATGACGGTGGGTTCGCCGCCTTCAAGCGTTGCGATGCAGGAATTCGTGGTGCCAAGATCGATACCAACTGCACGTCCCATAACTATGACTCCTTATGTATGTGTTCCGTCGGCTGCGGCGGAACTTTGTTCTCGTTCTACGGTTTTCCCGCTCACGTTTCTTTTCGGGCCTCACGACCCGTTCCAAAACTTGAGCCTACATCACTCAACTTCCCAATGTCAACTTTTATTCCCAATTTCCTCAAAAACTTGAGTCGATATCTGTCAAGTTTGCGGAAACGGTTCGGAAGACAGCGGTTCCCGCCATAGGAAAGACAACGAATTCACAGGGGGAAACGCTATGGAGAGGACACGTGCAGACTTCTTTTTGCAATCGTTGTCAAAATAAGCTATCTTGTATGTCATAAGAGAAATCAGCAAACCACCTGGGGGATCAACGCAGAATTCTATAGGGACGTTTGCAGAGTCACTCGAAGAGGAGCTATCCATCATGACTAATGCCACACAGCGCGAAGAAAGTGCCGAACGTCTCGCACGCCCACTCATCCAGCTTGCCAAGGCAAGCGGCTTGTCCACCTCCTTCTTCGACCAGCTGGGAACCTACACCGAAATCAGCGACGAAGCACTGGTCGCAGTGCTCGCGGCCCTCGGCATCGACGCATCCACCGACGAGGCGATCGCCCACTCCCTCGAACTGCATGAGGAGAAGCAACGCAACCAGCTGATCCCGCCGACCATCGTCGCCACCACCGGCAGAACCACCACGGTCGAGATCAATTGCAGCGCGGAGTGCGACATCACCGCCTCCATCACCTTGGAAGACGGCACCACATTCGACGAGGACATCGACGCGCTCCCGGATCTCGATTCCGCGCATCCGACCATTGCCATCCCCGGCTCCCTGCCGATGGGCTACCACACCCTGCACGTGTCCACTGAAGACCGCGACGCCGATGCAACCATCATCAACGCCCCCGCACATATCGCGGTGCCCGAAGCGGTGGCCGACCACCATCGTTGGGGCTGGATGACCCAGATGTACTCCGTGCGCTCCCACGAATCCTGGGGCGTCGGTGATTACGGTGACCTGAAGCGCCTACTGGCCGACGCCGCCACCAAATCCGGCGCCGACTTCATGCTGATCAACCCGATTCACGCCAGCGCCCCGCTCACGCCGCTCGAACCCTCCCCCTATCTGCCGGAATCACGTCGATTCCTCAACGTCACCTACATCCGTCCGCAGGACATCCCCGAGTACGCCGAGCTCGATGCCGAAGCTCGCGCAAAGGTCGATGCGCTGCACGATAGCGTCGCCGCCAACAACGAGGATTCCGGCCCCATGGATATCAACGCGGCGTGGGACGCCAAGCGTCCGGCGCTGCGCATTATCTTCGACGCGGGGCGTTCCGCGCAGCGCGAGGCCGAGTTCGAGGCGTTCAAGAAGAGCGCCGGCCCCGATCTGGATTCCTTCGCGGCTTGGAGCCTGTGCTTCGAGGCCTGGGGTGCGCCGTGGGGCGACAACCCGTGGTTCAAGGAGACGACCGTCACCAGCGACTCCGTGAAGCAGCTCATCGCAGACAACGCCGACCTGTTCGAGTTCAACCGCTGGCTGCAGTGGATCGCGGCCGAGCAGGTCAACGCCGCGCAGCGCACGGCCCTCGACTCCGGCATGGCTCTGGGCGTGATCCAGGACATGGCCGTCGGCGTGCACGGTTTGGGCGCGGACGCATGGGCGAATCCGGAACGATTCGCGGCAAGCGGCGTCACCGTGGGCTGCCCGCCGGACTTCTACAACCAGCAGGGTCAGGACTGGGGTCAGCCCCCATTCAACCCGAACTATCTGGAGGCCACCGGCTATCAGGTGTACCGCGAGATGGTGCATTTCATGTACGAGCACGCGGGTGCCGTGCGCATCGACCATGTGCTTGGCCTGTTCCGCCTGTGGTGGATTCCGCAGGGTCTGGGCGCACGTAACGGCGCCTACGTGAACTACAACTACGAGGCTATGCTGGGCGTGCTCGCCATCGAGGCGACCCGCGTGGGCGGCATGGTGATCGGCGAGGATCTGGGTACGGTACCCGATTACGTGCGTCGGGTGCTCGGTGAGCATGGCGTACTCGGCACCGAGGTCGAATGGTTCGCGCGCGTGGATTACTCCCCGAACGCCGGCGACCCGTACATGCCTCCGGAGGATTACCGCCGTCAGGCGTTCGCGTCCGTGACTACGCACGATCTGCCGCCGACCGCCGGCTATCTCAACTACGAGCATGTCGATCTGCGCAAGAAGCTTCATCTGGTCGACGACCCGGAGGCGTTCCGCAAGTCCGCCGAAGCCGAACAGCATGCCATGCTCGACCGTTTGATCGACAGCGGTTACATCACGCCCGAAGTCGCAGCCGATGTGCCGGCGCATGAACAGCAGATCGTCGAAGCGATGCATGCCATGCTTTGCGACACCCCGTCCCTGCTGTTGCAAGCCGCATTGGTCGATGGCGTGGGCGAGCACCGCAGCCAGAACCAGCCCGGAACGTCCAGCGAATACTCGAATTGGCGGGTTCCGCTGGCGGACGCCGACCAGAACGTCGTGCTGACGCCCGATGTCTTCGATTCGCCGCGCGTGCAGTCCCTGTCCAAGGTCATGCGTGACGGCGTCGCTAAGTAAACCATTCGCATCATTCATCTATCCGCTCCACGTGCGATGACGCGCCTTTGAACGCTCAAAGGCGCGTCATCGCACGTGATATCGTTTTCATAGATTTTCACCATATTGTCAGGAGGATTGGTGGCACAAGCAAGTATTCAGGCGGTCGCCCGCGAGGCGGGAGTTTCCGTATCCACGGTGTCACGTACCTTCGCTAAGCCCGACCTTGTATTGCCGGAAACCCGCGAACGCGTGATGACCGCTGCGGAGAAACTGAACTACCGCATCTCACGTTCCGCCGCGGCGCTGAAGTCGGGGCAATCGTTCCGCATCGCGCTGCTGTTCAGCGAATCCATCATCACCTGGTTCAATTCGCGCATCTACGCCGGACTCGACTCCGTGTTCCATCCCGCCGGCTATGACATCTCCGTATTCTCGATGACCTCCGCCGACGAGCGTAGGAAGTTCTTCACCGATCTGCCGGTACTGCGCAACGCGGACGCCGTCGTGGTGAGCTCCTTCAACATCGAACCCGATGAGGCCAGGAAGCTCAAGGCCATGAACGTGCCGATCGTCGGCATCAACATCCCATCGAACGACGGATTCGACGCAGGCGTGAGCATCGACGACCATGCCGCCGAACACATCGCCGTGGACCATCTGGTCGCTTTGGGGCATCAGCGCATCGCCTACATCGGCTATGACGAGATGGACGATCGCTCCGCGCTGCGCTACTCGGCCAGCGCACGTCTGCAGGGCTTCATGGACGACTGCAACTCCTACCCGGGCGTCACGCCCATGCCGTTGTCCCTCGATCACGCCGGCGACCCGGCCAACGCAGTGCTCAACTGCATCATCTCCGCCTCGCCTGCGCCTTCCGCGGTATGCCTGTGCGATGATGAGCTCGCCATCCCGGCATTGTTCCGTCTGCGCCAATACGGCCGTCGCATCCCGCAGGATCTTTCCCTGATCGGCTTCGACGACAACCTGTACGCCTCCAGCCTGGGCCTGACCACATTGCATCAGGACCCGTACGCCATGGGCGCCAAGGCCGCGCAGAAAACCCTCGCCCTGATCGCATCCGATGGCAAGCACCCCAGCGCCGCCGCAGAGCCGCGATTCGAAACGCCGCAGGTGCAACTCATGCTGCGCGAGACCACCGCGCCGTACATCGATCCCAACGCCTGATCGCGCTTTGCACGCGCTCTTGCGCTCCTATGAATGATGCCGACCCACAATTGGGTCGGCATCATTCATATATCGCCACATGCGCACTGATTCGGGCCGTTTGGGACTGCGTCTCACAGGGGAAGCCGCACAATCCCCACAGGCTCTCAAAGGCCTGTTCCTTGGCTTCTATTCGCCTTTCGCGCCACCATCCGCATCCGACTTCAGATACTTGGCGAAACCACGTTCAAGCAGCGGAATATGGCACAAAATCATCGTGCCGTAGCCCATGACCACCAATAGGAACAGACCCTGCGGGAAGTAGAACCAGCAGGCTGCCAGCAGGCCAAGCCACACCACGTCGATGACGATCATGCCCAAGGTCAGCAGGATGCGGCTCACACCGAACACAAACGCGTTCGCCAACGTGCGCCCGACCGAATTCTCGAACCGCGCCTGCAGGGCGAACACCCATTCGAAGCCAATCATCCATACGATGGTCAAACCGAATTTCGGAATCAGCAGCGGTGTGATCTGCAACACCACCCACGCGTACGCCAGCGCGGCGCCGGTAATGCCGAACACCGCCCACAACGCGGTCGATTTGACGAAGTTCGCGCGGAACGCCTTGAAATAGTTCGCGGTCACACCACCGGCCTCCCCCTGCAAGGCGCGCCTGGAGGCGTCATGCGCGGCCGTGATCGCGGCGCCGATGGTGATGACAGGAATGGACGTGACGATCATCAGGATGTTGATCCAGATGGCATCCGTGAGATTCCGCAGCTCCTGCATGAACTTCGAATCGGGGGACAGGAAATTCACGTTGCACGCTCCCTTCGTCACGATGACGGCATTCACCGGCATTCACCAGACGCATACGCCCGACGCCGATGAACCGGCACGTCATCGTTCTTCACTTCATGATTCCTTGTACAGGATAGTCTTCCGGCCGAATCGGCATTCGGCCATAAACGCGAGGCGGGGGCGGGCGGTTCGTTGAGAACCGCCCGCCCCCGCGTATCGCTTTCGGACGTTTGTCGGTCAGCCCTTGACGGCTCCAGCCATTACGCCCTTGACGATGTACTTCTGGCAGACCAGGTAGAACACGATAATCGGGATGATCGCGAGGACCAGGCAGGCCATCATGGCACCCATATCGACGGAACCATAACCACCCTTGAGGTACTGCACGGCCACCGAGATGGTCTTGTACTTGCCCAAGTCGAGCGTCAGGTACGGCAGCAGGTAGTCGTTCCAAATCCACATGGCTTCGAGGATTGCCACGGAGACGATGCTCGGCTTCATGATCGGAACCACGATCTGGAAGAAGATGCGCGGCACGTTCGCGCCGTCGATCATCGCGGATTCCTCAAGCTCCTGCGGGATGCCCTTGATCACGCCGGTGAAGATGAACACCGCCAGACCGGCGCCGAAGCCGAGGTACACGATGCACAGACCCCACGGGGTGTTGAGCTTGAGCATGTCGGCCAGCTTGGACAGGGTGAACATCACCATCTGGAACGGCACGATCATGTTGAACAGGAACAACGTGTACAGGAGCTTGGCAGCCCAGTTGTTCACGCGGACGATCCACCATGCGCACATCGAAGTGCACAGCAGGATCAGGATGACCGAGCCGACCGTGATCAACAGGGTCCAGCCGAAGCTGGCGAAGAAGTTCGTGGTTTCGATGCCACGCGTGTAGTTTTCCAGGCCGACGAACGCCTTGCCCGAGGGGATGGAGAACGCGTTCGCGGAAATGTACGCCTTCTGCTTGAAGGAGTTGATGATGACCAGCACGATCGGGAAGATCCATGCCAGCGAGACGATGCCGAATAGAGTGGTCCAAAGCGCCGGATGCTTGACCTTGTTGTTGTCGGTCATCAGGCCGCCACCTCCTTGCTAGTCGTGAGCTTGTTCTGGAGCAGTGCGATCACCGCAACCAGGATGAAGAACAGCACTGCCTTGGCCTGTCCGACACCTTCCCAGCCCATGCGGCCGTAGAACGTACGGGTGATGTTCATTGCCAAACCTTCAGACATGTTGCTCGGAGCGCCGTTGGTCAAGGCGAGGTTCTGATCGTACAGCTTGAAGCCGTTGGTCACGGTCAGGAAGGAGCACACGGTGATGGACGGCATCATGAGCGGAATGATGATCTTGAACATAGTTTGGGTGCCGTTCGCACCGTCGACCTGGGCGGCTTCGAGCACGTCGGTCGGCAGCGACTGCATGCCGGCGATGTAGATAATCATCATGTAGCCGATCTGCTGCCAGCACACCAGAATGACCAAGCCCCAGAAGCCGTAAGTCGCGGAATAGGTCAACGCCTTACCCCAGTGGGCGAGAATGCCGTTGAGCAGCAGCAGCCAGATGTAGCCCAGGATGATGCCGCCGATGAGGTTCGGCATGAAGAACACGGAACGGAACAGGTTCGAACCCTTGATCGCCTTGGTCAGCATGTAGGCGATGGCGAACGCGACCACGTTGATCACGATGGTCGTCACGATGGTGAAGGCCGTCGAGAATCCGAGGGCGTGCAGGAATTCCTTATCCTGCAGTGCCTTGCCGTAGTTCTTGAGCCCGACCCATTCGCCGTCGGTGACGGTTGTGAATTCACAGAAGCTCAGGTACACGCCCATGATGAAAGGCACCACGAACCCGATGATGAATGCTGCGAAGGTAGGCAGCGCGAACAGCGCCCACCACCGCCGTATTGCTTTTCCAACCATACTAATCATGAAACACCACTTCCTCCTCCTTGAGTCCGTCACACTGCGTCGTGCACGGAATTCAATCCTTGCTGCGCTTGGCGCGCCGCTTGCACGGTTCGATATGCTGTACACACCCTCATGCAAGACGTATTAGCATGATACGTGCCGCGGAAACGTATGTCAAACGTTGTCATTTCCGGCGTTTCCCCTTCATGACGGTCAAAAAAACTTTGACGCCGATGCCTTGAAAACATTATATTCCCACTGCACCGGCGTTGCCGAACAGTAAAATGCAAACGTTTGTAAAACGTTTACCATCCCCCCTCTACTAGCGGTAGCGTCAAAGTGTAAGCTGGACTTCAAGAAAGTAAATTTGCGCAAGGCGGGTTCCATGACTAGCAGCATTCAAGATGTAGCCAAGGCAGCGGGTGTATCTATTTCCACGGTTTCCCGCTCATTCACACGCCCGGATCTGGTTTCCGCAAAGACACGCAAACGCGTGCTGGATATTGCCAACGAACTCAATTTCTCACTGTCCCGCTCCGCTGCGGCGCTGAAATCCGGCAAGTCCCTACGCATCGCAGTCCTGATGAGCGGCCGTATCAGTCTCTGGTTCACCGCGCAGGTCATCGAAGGCCTCAACGAGGTACTGCACGCCGAGGGGTACGATATTTCGATCTTCCAGGTTTCCAGCATCGAGGATCGCAGGGAGTTCTTCGACACGCTTCCGGTGCGCCGCAACGCCGACGCCGTCATCGTCGTTTCCTTCGATATCGACGCACAGGAAAGCGCACAACTCGCCTCCGTGGGCGTGCCGATCATCGGCATCAACGCCGTCAAGCCCGAGGAACGCGGATTCTCCGCCGCCGTCAACATCAACGATGAGCAGGGCTCGACGCTCGCCGCCCGTCATCTCATCGCGCTCGGCCATCGCAATATCGCCTACATCAGCACCGACCGCGGCATCTCGCTGTCATTCTCTGTCAAGAGCCGTTTCGACGTGTTCTGCGAATGCTGCCGCAAGGAGGGTGTTGAACCGTGCATCGTGACCTGCCAAGTCGACCATGACGGCCACTACCAAATCAGTGACGTGGTCACGCAATTGATGAGCCTGCCGGAAATGCCAACTGCCATCGCCTGTCAGGAAGACGGCATCGCCGTACCGCTGATGTTCCAGCTGGAACGCAACGGTTTCTCCGTACCCAGCGACATTTCGCTGATCGGCTACGACGACAGCATCTACACCAACGACATCGGCCTGACCACCATCCGCCAGAATCCTGCGGAAATGGCACGCACCGCGGCGCGTATGACACTCGACCTCATCCAAGGCCACGACCCCTCCCCCGCGTTCGTGGAGATCCCGGCACAGCTGGTCGTACGGTCCAGCACCTCCGGCGTCCACCGCTGACGGCGTTCGCGCCCGTTACGTCACCTTGAGGCCTGCCCCCCCATAAAGGGGGAGCAGGCCTTGTCGCATTCGGTCGCACACGAGCCGATTGCGAGGCGTGCGACATCATGTGCATCTCACCGTAGGGAGCGTCCTGCAGTCCCGCCCAGACGAAGTTCCCCAAATGCAATGATGGCCGCCGACCCATAAGGATCGACGGCCATCAGCCATTGGAGAAGTTACATGAAGAAGCTTTGACAGAGAGGATGAGGCGACGGTCGGGGAGAAGGAACCGACCGTCGCCGGTATTCAATTATTGTTCAGTTATTGAGGAGATCAGGCTCAGTGGGAGGCCTTGTACTCGGCAGCCCAGTTGTCCACGAACGCGGTCTTCACGGCGTTCCAGTCGCCGGTGCCCTGAGCGTACTCAAGCAGAGCGTTGCCCAGCTTGTTCTTCCACTCTTCGGACGGCATCATGGTGAAGTTCCAGGAGACCTGGGTCTTGCCGGACTTCTGATCGTCCTGAGCGGCCTGGACCAGCGGGTTGTCGGACTTGACGTCGGAGAAGGACTTGAACGGGGTGGTGAAGCCCATATCCTGGCTCAGGGACTTCTTGCCTGTCTTGGAGGTGATGACCCACTTCAGGAAGTCCTTGGTGGCCTGCTTATCGGCGTCGGAAGCCTTGTCGTTGATGCACCAGTAGTTCTCGGAACCGGTGGCCAGACCCTGCTTCTCCTCACCCTTGACACCAGTGTAAATCGGCATCATGCTGATGGAGTCGGCCTTCATGCCGGCCTTCTGCAGGTCGGTCCAAGCCCAAGTGCCGTTCTGATAGAAGGCGGCCTGACCGAGGGCGAACTCGGAGTTGGCATCGTCACCGGTCTTGGAGCTCAGCTGCGTGCGATCGGTGGTGGAGTCGGTGATGTACAGGTCGAAGATGTTCTTGTACTCCGGCAGGTAGGTGCCCTTGATGGTCTCCGGCTGCTCGGTGATGTTGTCCTTGGTGAACTCGTAGTACAGCGGCAGGTTGGCCAGATGGGTCTTGAAGCGCCAGTCGGAGCTGGAATCGAAACCGGCGGAGGTGAAGGCACCCTTGATGCCAAGCTGGTCCTTCTTGGCCTGCATGTCGTCGGCGACGGCCTTCAGGGTGTCGAAGTTGTCGATCTCGTCGACGCTCTTGATCTTGGCGCCATCGGTGGCGATGTACTTGTTCAGGATGCCCTTGTTGTAAATCAGGCCGTAGGTTTCCATCACGTACGGCACGCCGACGACCTTATCGCCGTCCTTCAGAGCCACATCCTTGTTGATGAGCTGGTTGTACGGCTCAGTATCCTTCATGTCGGCAGTGTAACGCTTCCAGTTCTGGTAGCCGACGGGGCCGTTGACCTGGAACAGGGTCGGGGCTTCAGTCTTGGCGATTTCAGACTTCAGGGTCTGCTCGTAGGTGCCGGAGGCTGCGGTCTGGACCTTGACCTCGACACCGGTTTCCTTGGTGTATTCCTTAGCCAGGGCGGTCCACTGGTCGGCCGATTCAGGCTTGAAGTTCAGGTAGTAGACCTTGCCCTTGCTGGAGCCGGAGCTGGAGTTGGATCCGCATGCGGCAAGAGTGCCCAAAGACATGGCAGTAATGGCAACCAGACTGACCGCTGCTTTCACGTTACGATTCATCATCGAACCTTTCTCTTCCTTTTTTTGTTTCTCCGTCCGGACAGACTGTGTCCGTTGTTAAGGTGTCGGCTTCAGCACCTTCGAAGATTTCAACAGTGCCTATTATGGCGCATCTTTAGCATTCTTGCAAACGATGGCAAATTTTGGCGTGCCGTGATCACGCGGCACCCCTTGACCCCCAGCCTCCGGTACGCGTTTCACCACGTGTCATCGCACGGAGGAATGGAGCGACCGGACCATGAAACAGGCAAAGACTCCTTTCTGTTGTCAACAGTTCCAACGCTCGATAACACGATCCCCCTTGTACAGGCTCAGCACCGAATAGTGCGCCGTATCCAAACGAAGCAGGCGTCCGAAGCCCGGATCAAGACCGATCCACTGCGAGGTCAGAATGCGCAGAATATGCGCATGCGCGACCAACAGCACATCCTTCCCCGATTCGACAAACGGCACCACCTTCCCGATCACGTCACAGGCGCGGGCCGCGGCATCATTAAGGCTTTCACCGGCACCGGCATGCACCTGCACACGTTCGCCGCCCGGAAGCGTCTCCTGCCAATCCGCATTCATGAATTCCGGCAGAGACGTCGGCCCATCACGCCACACATCCCAATCGAAACCGGCCATATCACTCACCGTTTGACGGGTGCGCCCCTCAGCACGGCCATAATCCCATTCCGCAATGTCATCAAGCGTGGCAACCTGATCGAAACCAGCCAGACGCGCCGTCTGCTGCGCCCGCTTCAACGGGCTGGCGAACACACAACCCTCACCGAACCCTTCAGGGAACGCGGCCCGAAGCCGCTCACCGGCAGCCAAAGCCTGCTGTTCACCAACCGACGTCAACGGAATATTCGTACGTCCGGTATGCTGCCCCGATTCACTCCACACGGTCTGCCCGTGGCGAAGCAAAACCAGACGCCCGGTTTGTGCAGCGGCCACGTTGCCACCCAGTTCATTTTCACTCATAGTCACACTTTACCCCGTACACGGCGGCGACCCATCGGCACGCCGTTTCCCGCGAGCCTGAACCGCATGGCCGTATATGCCGTATACGCTGCGCTTCGATGGCTGGCACGCAATCGACCGGCGGTAGACTGGTGCGTATGAGCGACGAAACCTACACCGCATCCGAATCGACGGCTGACCGCGCGGTCGAAGCCCTGCACCGCATCGATGGCAAGGTCGCCGAGTTACGCAAGCAGCGACTGGAGGATCCGGATTCCGCCACCGACAAACTGGCCATGGCTGTCATCCCCACCGTCACGAGCATGATTGCGGGCAAACTCTTCCAGCTGGCTTGGGACAAGGCATGGAAGCGCCACGGCAGGAACACGGAGGGTACCGGCAAAAGTCTTGCGATGACCCTCGCATTCACCGCGGCCTCGGCCGCGTTCGGAGCCGCCGTATCCATGTTGTCCGAACGGGGTTCGCAGGCGATGATCGACCGCCGCCACCGCAGGAGCGGCAAGCGAAGTCACTGATTCACGGTAACGGCGAGTGCAGCGAGCACGGTAGTTACTTCCCCTCATCGGGAATTTCACGAAAACCATGCGAGAATCCTTGGACATCCCGATTGCGCGGGTCATGCAACCGCGTGAGAATAGCGGTATGACCGAACTCATTCATAACGACACCATCGACACGCTTCTGAAGCGTCGCTCCATCCGCAAATTCAAGAACGAGGAGCTGGGTGACGACGTCATCGCCACACTGGAAACCGCCGCGCAACACGCACCGTCCAGCCAGTTCCTCAACGATTGGTCCGCGATTCGCGTCACCGACACCGCCATCAAGGAACAGCTCGCACGCATCGGCAGGCAGCCGTATATCGCGCAGGCACCCCTCCTGTACGTGTTCGTGCTCGACGAGTACCGCAACGCCGCAATCGCCCGTTCCAAGGGCGTGGAAACCGGCGACGACACGTTCACGCTGAATTCCAGCTACCGTTACACGCAGGCCCAGAACGACGCCGTGTTGGCACTGCATGCCATGGAAACCGCCGCGTACTCCCTCGGATTGGGATGCGTGGTGCTCGGTTCCATTCTGAACGACGCCGCGGCGCTTGTGGACCTGCTGGACCTGCCGGAATACACGTACCCCGTTCTAGGTCTGGCGATTGGCAAGCCCGACCAGGAGCCGATGCTCAAGCCGCGCATGCCGCGTTCCATGCAGTTCTTCGAAAACGCCTACCCGTCCAGCGACGAGCGCCTGCTGGCCGGCCTGGATGAATTCGACGATGAAGTGCACCAGTATTACGATCTACGCAACACGGAACGTCCCGTCGACGCTTTCAGCAAGCAGATCGCGGAGAACGCCGTAGACGATGGCGTGCTGTCCAGGCCGGTGCTGCCGTTGTCCGAGCGTCAGGGATTCCGTCTGGACCGCTAATCCGGATCGTCGCGCGATTCATCATTCCACATACGAAAAAGGCTGTCCGAAACCATATGAACGGTTTCGGACAGCCTTTTTCGTTTTTCTGCGACTATCGTCGGCGTGGCTTGTACCCTTTCTTACGCGATCGGGGCTTCATCTGCCGATCCGATGGCATGGACCTGTAGCTCGACTGCGGATCATGATGCGTCAGATGCCAAGTTCCGCAGAATTCGCACCGGTAGACCCACAATTCCGCCTCACGTTCACGCCAGCTTTGATCGGCGGCCCGCTGGGCCGTTGCCTTGTCGTGGTACATGATCTTATTCGACTCGGCGCAACGCTTAGGTACGAAGTAATGCATAGTGCCACATTAGTGTAGTCGCTGAAGAAGACCGTCACCGCTTGGCCGCGAAGGCCCTGAAATTGGCTAGGCAGGCACCTGCCACGGCCAAAGCCAGCACGATGAAGCCCCAGTGCGCACCACGTTGCGTAGCCGCGACGAACGAGGCGGAACCCACTTGGCCGTGCCCCGACTGAGCGATGCCCCGGCACACCGACATCACGGTCGTGTCGACCGCACCGGACAGTTGTTGGAAAGTGTTGAACAGCGCATTGCCGTCGGCCTTGAACTCCGGGTGCACGGGAGCTATGCCGCACGTCATCGTATTCGCGAAGCACATCGAGAATCCGACCATATACACGAAATAGCACACACCGATCATAATGACATTCGATCCCGGACCGATCAGCATGGCCATCAATACCGTACCGAGCAGCGCAGCGGCCATGGCGACGGGCATGGGGCGGACCGGCCCGAATTTGTCCAGCAGAGAGCCAGCAACGGGACCCATGATGGCACCGAGCAGCGCACCGGGCAGCACAATGGTGCCGGCGGCAAGCACGGAGGCTCCGAAGCCCAGCCGCGAGGCGTTCGGAATCATGTAACCGTAGCCGATGGTGACGAACTGCAGCAGCACATAGGCCAGCAGATGCCAACGGAATTTCACGCTGTGCAGCACGCCGAGACGCACCAGTGGGGAGAACGCCCTTCTCGACAGCACCACGAACAGCGCCAGCAACACAACAGCCCCGCACAGCAGCACAACCGCTATGGCACAAGCGCCGGCGGCACCCTGATCACCGGCGCTGATCGCGGTGATGGCAGCACCGCCACGGTCAAGCGCGAATACGAAGCTCACGAATCCGGCGGCAAACAGCAGCACGTGCAGCGGGTTGATATGCGCGTCTTCAAACGGAGCCATCTGACGAATGTTCTTCAATCCCAGCAGAAGCGAAACAAGCAGGAACGGCAGCATGATGGCGAAGATCCAACGCCAGGGCATGAACGTGCCGACTAGTCCGCCGACGGTCGGGCCCAATGCCGGAGCGACCGCCACGATCATGCCACCGATGCCCATGAACATGCCCATACGGGTTCTGGGGGACTGTTCGAGAATGATGTTGAACATCAACGGCAGCGCGATGCCGGTACCCGCGCCTTGCAGTAGTCGGGCGACCATCAGCATCGGGAAGTTCAACGTGCATGCTGCTATTAGGCAGCCGGCGATGCACAGCAGAATCGCGGTAAGGAAGATGTTTTTCAGCGGATATTTACGCTTCAGATATGAGGATAGCGGGGTGACCAGGGAAACCATCAGCGGGTATCCGGTGGTCAACCATTGGATGGTGGACGTGTCGACGTGGAATTCGGCCATGAGTTCAGGGAACAGCACGTTGGTCAGGGTTTCGGTCAGGATGCCGATGAATGCCATGATGCCCATCGCGACGATGGAGAGCACCAGGGTTGGTTGGATGCGGTCGTCGCTGTTTACCAGGCGATCGTTCCTGCTGCCAGGGGACATTGTGGCGGTCGTATTCGATGCAGATTGCATGGGATGCCGCAAATCGTCCTGGGAGTTCTTCTGATTGGAGATGTTATGCGCAGTGGATTGTGACATGCGTTGAATGCCGTTTCCGGCAATACCTTTCACGGCCCGGCGGAATGGAATCGGATAACACGGGTATGCCGAGCAATTCCCCGGTATCCTTCTGTGATCGCTTCGCCGCGTCGGTGCCGTCCGTATCATTCGGGCCGACCCCCGGATATACGAAAAGGACCCCGGGAACCCCCGCAGGGGCTCGACCGGGATCCGATCCAACAGTGTAAGCGGCGACGTGCTACTCTCCCACACCCTCTCAGGTGCAGTACCATCGCCGTGCAAG
>Ga0326512_10000323_pt1 | contig 40799 bp, 67 predicted proteins | sample 1_2617_0518_D_FD_203652 | JGI IMG/M metagenome (GOLD analysis project Ga0326512, IMG submission 203652) | Bovine rumen microbial communities from UC Davis, California, United States - 1_2617_0518 | ecosystem: Host-associated > Mammals > Digestive system > Stomach > Rumen | place: USA... | reverse complement strand
TCTCTTGTCGCTGGATCTAACAGATTATCAATTCCAAACTTGATATGATCGTCCGGATGCTCTGGATCATAGTCCCAAATGAACGCATCACCCCAAGCAGTTTCTTCGAAGTCCAAGATCTTGTAAATATCATTAAGTGTGCAAGTACCTGTCTTTGATGCTGCCAGATACTGGTTCGCATAAGTCTGGAAGATCTTCAGTTCATTAATGTTGTCGTTCATTGCATTGCAATCGCTTGATACAATCTCGTGGTAATGGCCAGACTCAGAATATCTTCGCTCTGTGGTGTTAAAGAACTTATTCTTGTCATAGACCTTTACTTTCTTTTTCTTTGTCTTTCCGTTAGCTGTCTCCTCGACAACTTCTACTTCCTTAGCTCCACGCTTAATATCAAGTGCCTTCTCTGTTCCAAGTTCACTCTCAATATTGGAATACAGGCGATCATTCTCCATCTTCAACGCGATTGCTGCCGCTGCTGCGGTAATATATCTATCGTCAAGGACGTTGTATCCCTTTGTCATCATGAACAGACCAATAGCTTCCACTGCTACCGGGAGAGCATAATGCTTTGTGAGAGTCCATCCAAGGCCGCTATAACTCTTTACGAGTTCCTTGCCATACTCTCTCTGATCCAAATTATCTTTCTTGGTATGCACATCCTCGATGACTTTCTTGTCCTCTTCAATAACCTGTTCGACTTTTGCAGACTGAACACCAACAAGAATTGTTCCGCCAATTACAAGAACCATTCCTCCGAAGAACAGGAGCTCTGGTTCGTGCTTTACTGCTTCCGCCGCAATTTTACGGCACGTGTCTTTAAATCCCATAAATATCCTTTCCTTAATCTAATAATGTTGCTACAGGCAGATCGATCATATATCTTCCGCCCTTTGGTACGATTCGTGCGCTTCTAACGCTTGTCCATCCGTATTTGTAATCTGTGAAGTTCGATGTGATACCGAGAGTGTCGTAATAGTCGGCAACAGATACCTGACCGTACTTGTCAATAATATCTTCGAGCGTACGTAACACCCTTTTAGCATCCTGGAGCGTTAGGGTAATATCTTCGTCCAGATCTCTGCGGTCAACTACGTGATCTCGTTTACGATCGTCCCTACGACCTTTATCGTAATACGATGCATAGCTCACATAGCTTCCACCATAACTACCCTTACTCGGAGTCCTTGCCTCACCATACAGCAGCATATCAATGCCGTTAGACACAGTTTTGCTGATTGCGTCTTTAATGCCAGGGACAATGATCTCTGTCAGAATAGACTGTCCTACGGTTTTGAGATCCTGGGCGATAAACGTACTCAATATCTTGTCACCTGTAGACTTACGCTTCTTAATTACGTCGTCTTCTACAACTTTTTCAATTTTCTTATCTTCTTTTGGATCTGTGTACCCATTAGGAAGATTGGCCATAATCAAATATCTCCTTTCGCGCAGAAAAATAAGAGGCCATGTTCTGACCTCTTACTTTTGTTACTGTGTAACTGCCTTTCGATTTTTCAAATTGTCCCAGTTCTGCTGAATTCTGATTTCCATCATCTTTTCATCGTCTTCCAGGTCTCTGCCAAAGCTGCACATCTTGTATGCCTCTCTGCCAGCTGCTGCCGCGATAGCGCATTCAGTAACGTAGCGAATACCCTTTTCTACAGTGGTATGCGTAGCGTTCTTAAACACCTCCTCGAACAGCATGTGGCTTCCATAAGCCGCAACGCCGCTTCCTGCGAGTCCTGCTCCGATACGAATTACATTAAAAATCATTATCTAGTCTCCTTTTCTATGGACGTTCTGTCCTATTATAGTTGATGTTATTCTCGCGCATTAATTGAGTGATTTCGCGTCAACGGTTTTGCATTCTTCTGCTTTTTCGTTACGAATATCTTCGTCAACACTATCAGCAAGATTAGCCATCGCTTTTTCTGCATCACCGCTAACAACCCACTCAACAATATCCATGATGAGATCATTTGCGCCTCGTTCGTAACCATACTTGTAAGATACTGCTGCAATGCAAACCCAACTGCAAAGATTTAAGAATCTATTCATTCGGCTTTCCTACCTTCTCTATTGTTTTGATAGTAATATCATCCGAGAGAGGAATGTATTCCCATCCTAATTCCTGATTCGGATCTGTGCCCCTGTCTTCTGGACGTCCGCTATCGGGAACGTAAAACCATTTACGGTGCCACTTTCCGTCAATTAAAAAGCAGGAACTAAACGTGACTTTTTTGCCACGTTTAGTCTCTGCTGTAATTTTGTACTCGACACCTTCCTCAAATTTCTGTGTCATTTCAATTATTTATTTGTCTCTTCGTCTGCTGGTTTCTGAGAAGGATCTGCATTAACCGGTTCCACCTTCTGCTTATTATGCTGCTCATACAGGTATACTCCGCCTACTGCGATACCTGTGAATACAAGCGTCCACATAATGAGGCGGCGATTGTTCTTAATTACTGTCACCGCCTGATCCATTACTCCTTTCTTTACAACCTGTGTACTCACTTCCTGCGCAGCCTCCTTAACGATCTCCTGAGCTGCTTCCTTTACTACTACATCTGCCATAATCAACTTTAATCTCCTTTCATTTTTCTAATAAGTTGACTTTATTAAAATGGTAAGAGTGGATCAGAATATCCGAACCACTCACCACTTCAATACCACCAATCACTTGTTGGCGCCTGAGGCGAGTAATCCAATACTGTTACCGCCTGCTGCAGATTCGGACTATACGTACTGCTAATCTTATGATCAATCAATACGTTCCCGTATCTTCTGCGCTTTGCGCACTCCTCTAAACTCCAACCTAATATCTTATTGCTTCCAACTTTCGGTGCGAATTTACGGTTGTGTTCGAAGAGAATATCATACAGTCTGTCGACCGGAACCCAATCGTCATTGCGAAGGTCCTCTTCCAATACTAAGAATGCTTTGTCCACTGCATTCTGGCAGGATTTGAAGATGATTCCTGTCCACTTGTCCATAAATATCACATCCCCGTCACCGGTTTCGTAGATCATCGCACCAGTTTTAATGCTATTGTCCACTGCGTCCTGAGCAATTACATTGGATATCTGGTCCTCCTTGTGCTCGCCAAGTTTTCCAATCACCGCATCCTTATAGTCTTCAAATTCGGATCGTTTGGAATTGTATGCGAGCGCTAGTGTGTTGAGACCTGTCGTTAGGGTCATGATGGTGTGGTTCTGAATGTTGTAAGAACCTACTGCATTAAGAGTGGCAAGAATATAAATGACCATTGGTATCCGGTATACCTTTACGATCATTACCACCTCTTCTTTCGCCCCTAACGGGCCTCCATTGTCGATTTGCGCACGATCACGCTCTTGCAAATATCTAGGAGTCTCACGTACAGACTCGTAGATCGCAACACCATACAACACAATGGCGCCACCTAGCATGATCTCTGGAGCTTGGGTCTTCAATGAACGAAGGCCTGCTCGAACTAATTCTCCGAAGCTCATATGTATCTCCTTTCGTGAAATATAAAACAGCAGAAGTTCGAATCTGCTGTTCTATCTTAAGCAATGCTATTTTCGCGAACCAAGATTCAAATGTAATCGAATCCTGGCAGATGGCTTTTATGACTAATTGTTAAACAATTCCTGCCATCCGGGAGAATTGTGTTTGCATAGACGACATTAAACGGCCTAGTATACTTGTTCCATCCGAGTTTATTACCATTTGGAATATCTTTTAGTCCTAACAAGTTAAGCCATTTGTTGAATGAAGCGAAACCATACTCTTCGATAAGACTGTACATAGATAGGATGGCCATTTCTATATAGTCTTCTCTTGTGTAAAAATATCCACCAACTAAGTCGTCAGTGCACAACTTTTTCGTTTTCATCTTTAGGCACATTCACGAACTGAGTGTTTGCTTCTCCGCCAAAACGCTTGAGAACTAATACTGCAAATTCGTTGTAGCATTCCCCAAGAAATATCTGTGCTTGGTGTTCGGTGAATCCATGATTCATTAGTTTTGCTACCAGATCTTTCATTTACTTTTCTCCTTCCAATCCCAGGCTTTATTCCGATGCAATGTTTTGAATAATTCGGAATTAATTTCCTGTGCCAGTGCTTGCTCTTTGAGCTTCTTCTCTTCAACCTCTTCTTTCAGAGCTGCGCCGTATATCATTCCGAGTAGAAAGCAAAATGCTGCTGTAACAATCACCAGCAGCGCAACCAAGATTCCTGTCATTTAGACACCACTCTATTCCATTTATTTAAAGCTTCGCCTCGATCGCTGTAGTCGTGATCCGTCTCATCGATCTCAAGCGACAAACCACAATCGCATTGGCTGTTGATCCATACCGGTTCGTTATCATTAAGCTCAATAGTTAACTTCTTGAATCGTTTGCCGCACATCGGGCATCGTGTAGCGATTCTAATGTCTATAAAATCCTTTAACTCATCCATGCTTTGTTTTCCTCCTTATCGTTAAATATCACCGTAACGTCTTCCGCACTGTTTGCGAGTAAGTGATTCGGGCACACAATCGCGATTAGGACGCCGTCATGCCAGACTTCGAATGAAACACCTTCCGGTCTGTCAATTACCGGCATCTTTAGAACCCTCCAATGCGTCAACCCTTCTCGAAATGATTTCCACCTCCTGTAAAAGGTCGTCTATTCTATCGTGAGCGTAGTCAGTTCTAGATTCATAAGTGTTGAGATTATCGAAGAAACTATACAAAGCTACAGCGATTAAAAAAGGCGCTATAATCATCACAAAATATCCGAGACAAATCGCGACCTCTTTCATTTCTCTTTACCCTCGAATCTCACAGGCTTATGAGAATACTCGTTCACGGGTTCTGTAAGACACTCATTGCACGGATCCTCGGTCTCCGGTACGTCCTTATGCTTACATTTAGGACAATACTGGATGAAAAATACTTCCTTATCAATTGTTTCCATTAATCTTCTCCATTACTTGTTCAACGGGCTCTCCAATCACAAGAAAGTCGTTGTGGCCAAAATATATCAGCGTCTCTTCCTGACCAAGCTGCCTTCCAGTAGGTGCGGGTACTTTTTCATACTTATTCGAACAGACCATCTTAATCTTGTCTACCGAAATATAAAGGGTCCTCTTAAGGACAGCCCCTGGTGTGTAGCCTTTTACTTCAATGAACATCTTCTACCTCTGTAATATCAGCATTTGAGACGGCTGACATCTTGACCACAACGTCATCATCGTTCTGATACGGATTTGTTCCGAAAGCCTGAAGCACTCTTATCGCCTGATCCACCTTGGCATTGAGAGCTACCTGCTGCTTCATGAATTCTTTAACATTACTGAAGTTACTGTTCCAAACATCACCGTCGATCGTACGTGCGGCATTCATGTTCTGCAATGATTTATCGAGTCCTTCGATCTGACCCTGGAGACCGATAATATCATGAGACGTCTCGTACTGAGACTCAGAAATGCTCTTGACTGTCTTGTTGTTGCTGAACATAGCCCGATCTACTGCGATGCGAGCTGCGAAATATCCACCGATGAAACCAAGAAACATAGAAAACGCAAGTGTTAAGATTGTCATATTATTTATTCTCCTTTGCTAAAATTGTCATATTTCTTCTTACGCCGCTTACTACGTCTTTCCGGTTCTGTTGGATCCGGAGACGTTGCGTGTTTTGTTAATACTGTATGCTCCACTACCGCTTCGGATATGTCTAAATATCCCGCCCAGACAAACGGCATCGAACAGCCACTAATTGTTGGATCGTTGATTCTGGGAAGGCAAAACTTGCACATCGGGCAATCGCCGACTCCACCATTTTCAAAGCATTTTACAATCATTCTTTCACACTCTCATATGCGATAAGACGATTGAGATACCACCGAGCTTTTTCCAGATCTTCAACCCCGCCTTTTTTCTCGTAGCGCAGAATATACTTAATAATGTTGCCCTTGTAGTACGAAGCCGGGTCGTCAACAAAGTCGTCAATAATATCAATGACTTCAATCCCAGACTCGCTTTGGTAATGAGGCGGGTGGTTAACCATGTCTGGTTTCTCCTTCCTTTTGCTCAAATATTCCTTCAAAGTTTAACAAGCAACTGTGTACAGGGCATTCATCATTGCCGTTAATCAGTTGACTACTAAACGGGCAAGTAACGCATCCATATGGCATCTGTATGTTGGTCCATTTTCCGAAGTCATGCATCTTCACAAGATCCATGTAAAGCTCGTCCTTATCAGTTAATCTTGTCATTGATCTACCTCGCCACCGCTAACTCCGTTGCATCTCGTCGCGTATTTCAGACCGTGTATAACCCCGTCACGGTATCTCAGTGCGCCTCTGAGCTGCTCTTCATCAGCCAAGTGTCGGTTATGCTCAATAGCAAGCTCTGCTTCATGCAATTTTTCTGTCAAGTCCCTGCATTTTGCTTCAAGCTCCGCAATATAATCACGGCAGCGATTCAACTGATCCCTCAGTTCATCTACTTCTCTTGTATAGTCACTCATTCTTTCTCTCCTTCATATGGTTTCGGTAACGGCATCCACGCAATAACATCGTCCCTATAAACTCGCCACCCAAGCTGTTCTAAACTGTCGATTGCAATTATTTCTTTTGTGCAGACAAGGACTTTTTGTCCCCTTCTTGGCAATCTCTCGCTGACCGGAATCCACTGCGGTTCTGCGGATGACATCGTTGCTAATACTTCACGTATTTCATCAAAGTTCAGTTCCCAAATTTCACCAAGTTTATACCTTCTCGACCGTTGCCCTTTTTCAAGTAAAGCAAGGATTGCATCCTGTCTGCTGATTAAGTCACTCATGGTCAGCCTCCAATGCCTTCATACGGTTTCGGTAACGGCATCCATGCGACCACAAAGCCACCCATGTACTCTACGCTCGGATAGCCTTTGTACCACCTTCCGTTCGCTGTCAATCGCAGTACATCCATTATTCCTGCTCTGCATTGGCACAGCACCCATTGTCTGACTTCCGGTAACCGCTCACTGCACGGAATCCAATGCGGTTCTGCGGATGATAATTCGTTTAGCCAACACATAACGTTCAATAATTCATCCCGTCTTGCTTTGTCCGTTGGCGAAGTTGCACCACGGTAGAAATCATGGTCTGCGGTTGCACGTTTTATCGCTTCATCTCTACTGATTAAGTCACTCATTCTTCTTTCCTTTCTGTAACCGGATTTATAGTTATGTTCGAGCTCGTGATTGTGCTTTCTGGTGTCCATGTCACGTCAACTGTTCCATTGGAAATAGGGCAATAACTGTTCGTTCGTGTACAGATTCCACACGGCAATCTGTATACACAACACTTACTGTAATTAATTTCTGTCATTGTTCACTCCTCCAAACAGAACTGCAATAGTTCCCTTGCAGTCTTCGCAGAAATCCATACAGGATCCGTTAAAATACATGATCCGGACATCTACATGCCCGCCGTTGTTATTCCGGATCGGAATAAACTTAGCTTCCGGAGATTCTTTGATCTCTTTCCCACACATATCGCAATACCACTTGGTTACCTTCATTCTTCTACCTCCTTATTGCATCGTCATCAATGTACACTTTGCAGTCTTCGCAGAATTCCGTATAGTTTCCATCATCATTAATGATCCGGATCTTTGTCTTGCGGCCAGGAATCGGAATATACTTTGCACCGGTACCTACTTCGATTGCATAGTACTTTGTTACTTTCATTCCTCTACCTCCTCTTCGAGCCATTCCAATAAAGTCTCGAGCATTATTTCTTCTGTATCTGTCCAGTAAAACTTAAATAAAACGTCCTCTGGGTCTATCTTGAACGAATCTTTCCACACAGGATTCTTGTCGTCCTTGTAGTACATCGATGTTTCAATCACCACTCCGCCTTGCGAGTAGTCATGATCGACCGACAAATATAACCGCTTGAGATCGTACTTATCCTTTCTTTTCATCCAATTCCTCCTTAAACGTTCTCTCATTCACGAACTTTGAATATGTGTTCTGTGCAGCCTCCAGCTTTTGAGCAAATATCATCTCAAACAGCTCTTCGGCTTTCTCGTCGTTGCGTTCTTCAAACCACACTCGATATGTACCGCCTACTGAATAAATTGTTCCAGGCATAAGAGACACGTTACGTACGTGGCCATTCCAAATATCGACGACCTTGTACCGGATCTCCATAGTGTTTACAAACAGAGTGTACAGATGTGCTTTGTTCATTTGCTTTCCTCCTTAATATTCCGGTTCAATTTCAAAGAGGCTGAGCTGTCTAACAGACCCAACCTCTTTAAATATCCTGCATTTCTGAGCGCCATACTTTTGCATAGCTGTTTTTCCGGCTTTGCATGCTCCGCTCTCCGTTTTATACAGACGATGCTCGGACCTCTTATCTGAATACTCAATTCTAAGCATCCAGTTATAGTCACTGTATTTACTCGTCTTCATAGATCCTCAGATCCTTGAGAGTATACTCTGTTTCAACAGAAATACCTTTAAACGCTTCATGGCCAACTGGTATGAATAAGGTTGAATGATTCCTGTCCTTGAACTTAATGGTGATAATTTTGTCAAAGAAGTCGGTTGAAATATAAAGACTTTCAATCCCAACTCCACCTTTTAGAACCGCATTACACATTCTAATGAACTCGCGTTCCTCTGATGTGAGAAATATCTTATCCTTTGGAGTAACGATAAACTCGTGTTCTGTAAGGTATTTGAACAGATCATTTTCATACGCTTTTGCAACGTCCATTGCGAGCGAGGCACCCGTATCCCTTACATAGTAGGCATCTTTACGGCGATTAAGTTGATAAACAGTTCCTCTAAACTCCACTTCTCCCGGAATATCCTTCTCTGTGAAACAATAACTACGATCCCGGCATGCATCCATTCGATTGATGAGACCTACGAATGTATATATCTCTTTACCGTCTTTCTTTATCATTAGGCTTTTCCTCCGTATGCTGAATATCTTGGATCATTCCAAGTTCTAATTCGATTCTTGATGTACTCTTCCTCTCTAGGAGAGACCATCATCTTGAATCTGGTATAATTGCGAATATCCTTTTCGCCTTCGTGACTTTCGAAAGGTCTGCTGTGAGTCTCTACTTCATAGTTAGATCCGAGAGCATACTCGATAATTTCTTTGTATGCTCTTTCTGTGTAAGGGCTGTGAGTCTCAACTATTAATAAATGCTTGTCAGTCATAAATATCCTCCTATCCACAAATTGCTTTTATGCCTTAAGCTTTGTAAAATGCTTATTGAATGTGTTAACTTCAAGCCCTATCTGCACCCCATGCAAATCTACGTAACTTGACTTAACACATTCAACGAATACAAAACTGGAGTTATTGCCTAAGAATTTCCAAATGCTTCCTTTATCCACATTTCTTTTAATTCTCCCAGCAACAACTCCATCTGGATCTTCAAATATAAAGTTGTTATATGCTTCGAATAATTCCATATCAGAAATCTCGAATCTCTTTATAGATTCCCATAACCGTGTCGTACAGTTCCATCAGGCGTCCATACGGGAACAGATCCTCGTGCATAAGCTCACAATATAATTCATACTTTCTGTACGCTTGTCTCGGGTTTCCTCCCAGATACTTCGCCTTCACGACTTCAAACAAATACTTGTACCAATCCTTTGTCCGCTTACCTCCTGCCAGAAACTTTTCGATAGAACTTGTTGAAAAACCAAACATACTCATTTATCTCCTTTCCTTTTATGAGCAAACAAAAGAAGCTATTATTTAATAGCTTCTTTTAAATTTGGGTTGCGATACCCTGTCCAAGATCCTTTTTGCTTGGGCTGTTTACATAATCCTTTACGCTGTTTTGTAGAATATCCCAGTCAAATCCTCTCAACGCTCTTGTAGCTGCTGTCGGGTAAATTGTGTACGTAATAATACCGTTCTTGGATGATTTAATATATCCACTTTTAATCCCGAACCAATACTTTAACGTCAGTTCAATACCTTCTGCCTCTAAATCATTGTCCGCTGTGATGATGACCTGTGATGCTGTTGTTCCAAAATACTTTTTCGTAAACTCCATTTTTCAAGTCTCCTTTTCTATAATAAGCAATGCAGTTTTCGCGAAAAAGAAAAGAACCCTAGATTGGGTTCTGTATTTATCCGACTCTTACCATGTCGATTACGATTTTTCCATTTTTAAATCTCATCGACGTCAGATCCGGTTCATACTTCTCAACCTGTGGTCCTTTTGCCTTTTGTTCGGAATACATTTTCTGCTTCCACGCTGTGTAAAACTTTGCCTCATAATCTGTGTAGACACGCTTTCCATTTGTTCTGTGTAACATTATTATGTCCTCCTTTTGTGTCATTATAGGGCATGTTAATTTCGCGGAAACATAAAAAGAAAAGACTGGCCCGCTTCGAACGGACGTCTCCAATGTTGCCATTGGCGGTCTACCATTAATCCTATTTGAGTGGTAATCTCCACACTAATCTTTTCTCATAATAATGCATGTAAATTTCGCGCGTAAAAATAAAAAGGCGTTGCTAGTTCTGCGCCTTTTCTCTTTGAGTCTTTAATATCCATTTAACTATTCGCTTTAATACTGCTGTGGCAACTGTCTTAACTGTAAAGTATACTGCTGTGAATAATACTGCAAATACAATTACTGTCATGTAAAACAAGTTTGCTCCATAATACGCATTTTCGATATTCATATTAAATATCCTCCTATAATAGGGTACGTTATTTTCGCGCGTAAAAATAAAAAGGCGGAGATTTTTTCGCGCCTTTTTAATGATCCTAGAGTTTCAAACCTCTAATAATTGAAAGATACTTTTGTGGGAAGTTTCCTTCTTTATCGATTCCTGCTACTACCAAGAGAATTATCATTGTTGTTGCAATGTTCCCAACAGTTCCAATAGCTTTCGTCCGACACTCGTACTTTGCCGCTTCAACTTTTCCTTCTGCATCGCGCATTCGAGCTTCCGCTTCGATTCTGTCTGTTTTTGCTTTGAACCATTCGCGTTCTTCTCGATCCTCACGATGCTTCTGGTTGAATTCAAACTCATCCATACGAGTACGAATATCAACTAATTTTCCGACGTTGTTAACGCCTGCTGTATAATCGTCCTCCGTAATACCTCGATGTTTTAATTCGTCCCACGCTGCTTGAATCTCATTTTCAATTGCTTCATCTGTGATCATATTTCTAGTCTCCTTTTCTATTTAAAGGAGATGTTAGATTCGCGGAATATAATATTTAACGTCTTGAACTATATTTATAATACGCAAGGCCATCTAATGTGCTAGGATTACTTTCTTCTCTAAGCACCTTAACAGTAAACAAATTTTCATTAATATACTTTCGACCTTCTTCGGTAATCTCGTAATTATTACTTTCTAGTAATTCATCTACCATTTTATCCGCAGTTTCATTTAATATTTTTGAAACTTCTTTTTGGTATTTTTTATATGTCTTTTCCGCATCGATTTTTTCGTTTTTATCCATACTTGTTATGTATGGATTTCCTTCTAAAAAATCGCTTTTAATTACGCCCTTTTTTACATAATATCCCATCTTCTTTCCTAAATTACTCGAATTTAATGCAGCCATCTTTTTTCCATGTTCTGCATCTAATTCTTTAGATGGGTATTTCTTTTTAAAAGCTTTTTCAGCACCTCTTTCGCTTTTTCGGGCAAGCACAGACGTTCCGTCTTTCTTTTTTAATTGCGAATATCTATTCCGTCCAGCAGGTGTAAGACTACCATCTTCGTTTTGGAATCTTCTTATACCCCATTTCTGACCGATGATACCATGATGATACAATTCATCATTAAAATATCTACCCATTATTCTCAGAATCCTTTTTAGAATCCAATTCTGTAAGATTTACGTTAAGGGTGATGCGTTTTTTGTCATGGAAAGTTGACGGATCCTGGTTAAAGTCAAACTGCCATACGTTAGGATTCTTAATATCAATATTGAGAGTTCCGTCCGTAGTAGCTTCCGGGACACCAACAAACCAACTCTTAGCAACTGACAAAATGCCAGCAACAACGCCAACGTCAAAAATATGCTGCCAGTTAACCTCGCTAAATGCCATGCCAGAAGTGATGTTAGCGATTAAAATGGCCAGAAAGGCCTGTAAAAACGTCCAGGCAGCCCGTTTTAGGATAGCTAATACTTTTTCGTTATTCATACCTTTTCCTCCGTATATTGGCTTAAAAATAAAAAGAGAAGCTTAGTTGCTTCCCTCAAAGATCTCGATTAATCTATCGAGTTCATACCATCGTCCAGCAAGAGCTGCCTCTTCTTCAATTCCATGTTCGTTATCGACCATCTCCTGCTCGACTTCTGATAGTTCTTGTTTCAATAAATCTACAAAATCTTTTTGTTCCATAATTCATCTCCTCTTCTATTTCAGGGAGTGATGAATTCGCGGATATGCCCAACGCGAAGCCTCGATATTGACAGTAACTATGCTATCGAAAGGAGGTTTGAGATGTGGTTCTTGAGTGCGAAAAAGCTCGAGGCCTCGCGTATAAGCCAAAAATAAAAAAAAAGGACTGTGAGTCCTTCTTGCTAACAGATTATTGGAATTCTCTTAAGTACTTCCAACGATTTTTTGTCTGTTGATAACATTTCCATAATATCAACGTATGTAAAACCTTTGGATCTTAATCGTTCAACCTCCAATTTGTCTTTCTGAAGTTTCACAATGTCCTCATATCTGATGCCCATAATTATCTCCTTTCAGAACATTTTTGTTCCTATTAAAGGAGATGTTTATTTCGCGTTTTATCCCAAAAATATCCCACAAAATGAAAAGCCCTATACTATAAAATATAACCTTAATTAATAGGATGCATGGGATGCAGCTCGTTCATTCGTCCTTCCACCCCGTCCAAACGTTTGTGCAGAGACTTCACACTCTGTTCCGTAAGCACGAGGCGTTCTCGAAAATCCTTCATTTCACTCTGTGTTGTTTTGTTATCTTGCTTAATTTCTTTAATATCACTTGCGATCGTCTCGAGTTTGACCATCATTGTCGCAGTGACTGTACTTTCTTTCTCAACCTCAGCTTCGTCTGCTCGTCTCTGAGTTCTTGTGCCGAAATATACAGCTACGCCAATCGAGATGCATGAGATGATCCAAGGGATGATCTGCTCAATTGACATAAAACTTAGCCTCCCTTAACTTTGCTAATTGCTTCTGAAGATACGAGATTTGAATCTTTAAATCCGTGTTTTCTTGTAATAGCTTTTTGTTGAACTCTTTGACCTGCTCGTACTCCTCAAGCGGGACTGTACCCGTTTTAAAGGACATCGTTGACGATCTCCTTAATCTTTTTGAGCTTGGTCTTGAGTAATTCGATTTCGAGGTTAAGCTGTTCAATCTTTTTGTCCTTGTCGTCTGTTACTGTCGGTTCGGGTTCTGGGGTCGGAGCGACAATCACGTCATCTTCCTTGATCGGCTTGTAGAATCCGAGAATATCACGTACTGCTCGGTTCTCAGTCTTGCCAACCCAGACCATTTCCTGTTTCTTATCGTCCCAGTACATCTGCTGAGCCGATCCTGGTTTCCCCTCTACACTGCCTCCGTCCATGAACGCCATGTCCATAACTCCGAAATTCTCGTTGAAATATGCCCAAACTGCCTTAGCGCTGAGCCGTCCAAGAGTCTTACCGGAGAAGAACTTGCCTTCTTTGGTCCTGCCGAAATATGCCTGATAGTACGGTGCTGTAAGGATTCCAGGTCCACCAGCCATTGGAGCGTACTTAGGATACTGCCAGTCCTTGCAGAATATCATCTGAGGAGAACAGACCATCTGAACCGACTGTCTCAGCCATGTCGGATCAATGTAAGTGCCTCCGTAATCACCGAAGCTTACGGTTCCGTCTTTATCGAGTCGGTAATAGAGATACTGATCTGCCTGCTTGTACGGCTGGTCAATAGGCCCATTCACGCAGACTCTTGGACCATAGACTTGGCCGTAAGGATCGGCCCGATCAGACTTCATCTGGAAGAAGTCGTTACCGCATTTCTCGATAAACATCACGCTGTCATCGTCGATCTTAGGGAGAACTGTTGGCTTGTCAGCATTAAAAAGGCCGAACTCGTAATTGTCAGGCTTTAAATATGCTGTGAGCTGGATTGAACCGTACTCGAACCAGTTCATACCTGTTTTCATTTCCATGTAAATATCCTCCGAGTAGATACCAGGACAATGCCTGAATGACACCCCTCCAGTGGATCTCACAGTGGAGAATGAGTCGCAAATATAACAGACAGATTCTGGTTTTAATTCATTGTTCATACGATAGACGCCCATGGAAGAGTCGTAGTACTTTCCATACTGTAATCCCTCAGCAACCTCGTAATGGATGTGGTTACCCGTCGCTTTTCCATAGGTGCCTTCCTCGTATAAACCCTCGCCATTTGAATAGATCTTGCCAATGACGGGGCGTTTAACAAAATAAAAATTCGCATGGGTCAACGCTACCGTGACTATGCGATTTACATTATCTGCGCAGTGGACTTTTACCGGATGGCCTACAGCGTCGGTTGCAGTGAAGAAATATGTATTACTTCCCCAGGGACCGCTGATGCACTTCCAGTAGTTTCCTAGCGCGTATGCGATGTCAATTCCCGTATCGCTGCCTGCCATATCCAGACAGTAATTCGGATGAGAATATGACCCGCCTGAATGCTGGGTGACGTTGATCACCTTCATTGGTAGACAGAGATTGATCATAAAAAGATGTCCTTTTAAGAGACACGCACATTACTCTTCTGTGTCTGTCTCCGGCTCCTGTTCCTGTTCAACTTCGTGGTAGATGAACTCCCGGCAGTTGTCGATGCAATTTAACTGCTCATCAACAATCATGACCTTTGCAGCGATTACATCCGCAGAGTTCCACAACGTTTTGCACACGCTATGAAACTGAACCTTCGCCGGAATCAGGTCTGACCATTCGGAGTCAATTGCAAATGCTTCATTTGAACATTTGATGACCGCGTACTTCATCTTTGTTTCCTCCCTTTCCTAATTGAAAAAAGCACCGTACAGTGCCCGTGATGCTGATGAATTAAATGCCGATATTATACGGCATAAACCAAAAGCGCACGACCTTGCACAGAGTTTTGATTGCTGTGACCAAGAATTTTAAACGTTAATTTATCGCCTGCTTCCAATGAAACGTTGGATACGGTGTGCATACCATCACTATCAGTATTGAATAACGTAGTTGTTGTACCACTGTGAATATGATTTACAATACACGGATGTGACGTACCAGAACTTGTACAAAGCAAAATCAGATTGACTTTGGCACTCTTTAAAATATTCGTATAAAAAATCGTAGAACCAGCAGTGTCGTAATAAGCACCGTTTGCGTTTGGTGAAAAGGACACATACGATGGATCCAAAGCAAAGTGTCGAATGTCATTATGTGTTCCAACTGTAGAACCACCAGATGTGTCAGCCGTAACACAAGCGTCTATCATATATAGTAATTTAACACCGCTTTTAACTGATCCTCCCATTTTCACGCAAAGATTTTCAGCCATATTATCTTGCCCCCTTCACAACAACTGCGAACGTGTCGCTTGGTGCAGTTTCTGCATACGCTTTGATAGTATTGGTTGTATCGTTTGCTGTGAAGTATGAAACGGAATCAAATGCTTTCTGCTCTGCGCTTGTGGGAAGTGTTCCACTTAATGGAACGATGCTTACAATCGGATTTCCGCTCACGCTCGTAACGCTGACAGTCTGTGTGTAATAGGTTGCGCCGTTTACAGTTTCCGTTGTAGTCCATCCGGTTGAAGGAAATTGTACGGTTAAGCCAACCCCATCCGACACAAATAAAACCCAACGTAGAAAGCCTCCAGTATTGCCGCGTCTAACATAAATGTAATTATCGGTAAAAATTGTTTGAACGCAACCGAGAGTAGTTTTTCCAGAACCAGTTACCAACATAGTAAACGGAGTCCCTACTGGGCAGTTCGCAAGGGCAGCGACTAGTGCGGTAGTATTAGGACTTCTGTAAACCCCACTTGCCAGAAGTGTGTTCAAATCTGTGTCATTCGCAATATTGAAATAGTCAGTTTTATCTGCATCCAATGTCGCTATCTCGTCAGACAAATATGTAAGACTTCCTTCAACATTACTTTTTCCCGATACATAATATCTGACTAAAAGGTCATCTGCGCTTGTGCTGATGACGTTTGTGCCCGTGAGGAGTTGAATCTGTGCAGGTGTAAGGCTTACGGTTGTCGGTGTTGCAAGCGTATAGACAACCTGCGCTCCTGTTGTCGGGGCTGTTCCGGGAACATATTCATCCAAACTTGACCACCACGGTTCACCGATGGTTTCGCCGTTGTAGGCTGCGATATTTGCGGTTTTTACCGTAAGTTTTCCGGTCGTTACATCGAGAATACCGCCGTAGACTGTCTGACCAAGATTTACTGTGACATATTGCTCTTGATATGGCTCATACGATGAATCAGATATTGATGCGAGACGAATCATCGGGTACAACTTCAAATCGTTTACATCTGCACCTGCGCTGATATATCCACGCACAGCGACAAGTGCGTCTTCTTCAAGTGTAAATTCACTGCCTTTCCCCGTTGAATCACGGACAAGTGCGGTAATAGTGTCACCAACATCTTTAATTGCTTGCACAGTAACCCCAGTGTTCTCCGCTGTCGAACCGCTCAAGATATATGACCCTGCCTTAAGCATTGCGAATTCAGACTGTCCGATAACGCCTGCACTTCCTGTGTTCGTTCCGTTTGCGGTAACCACTCCATCGTCACCAACTGTAACGGTGATACCTTTAGTTATACTTGTAGCGTTTTTCATCATCGGGGCTTTATTCTTCCCCGTCCTCGTAACATCTACGCTTGTTCTTCCGGTGATAGGGCAGATGTTGGAGTAGGGTTCAAAGGTAGTATAAGACGAACCAAGTTCACATTGTACTTCTGTATATGTGACTGCTGCTCCGAAGTCGCCTGCTTTAGTGTATATAACATAAACTAAACATTTATCAACATCTTCTTGTGATATTGTGTAAGTCGTGCCTTTTCTGGAGCGTCCTGTTCCGTCTATACCACATATCCCAATACTCAAAGGATACGCAGGTGTATCTGATATTGCCCCAACTGATATAGTATAAGTTTTTCCGACATGCTCACTTTTTATTTCAAAGATCTTTATATAGGCAAATGCATTGTTAACCGCGCCATTTATTCCCTCAATAATAACACCGGTACCGTCATCACTAATTGTTACGCTTTTGAATTGGCCATTGGAGTACAAAACAACAATGTCATTGACGTTTATCAGGTTCTTCCCTGCGCCCCCTGCCCAAGGATGGTCATAACCGTGAAGGTCTTGACTAGGTTCAAACGTTGTGGTTACTCCTACTGCATTTTCATTTGTTGCATTAGATACGGTCGCAGGATTACCACTTGCTACGTTGACCGCTGTTGCTCCATCGAAGGTCTCGATTGTCGTTGAATCTAATGACGTTAAATCATCATTTAACTCATCTATAGCGCCCTGGACTGAGGTAGACGGAATTCCGCTCTTGGTGTTGTCGTAGTGAATCTGGCTTGCTTCTTCAGAACCAGAACCTCCGCCAATATAAGGGACACCATTTCTATAAAGGGTTCCCATAAGTTACCTCACTTAAGGCTCTCAATAGCCTTGCGTACAGCATCCCGCCATCTAGCGGGCACCTGGTCAATTGTCATCGTGTGGTAAACGGTGATCTGTCTTACATAGAAGTTAACCATTACATCGTACCTCCAATAATTGTGGCGAGCTCTTCAATAGCTCCGTTGATGATAGAAATATCATCAGTGTGACGAGCGACTGTCTCTTCGAGAGTCGGCTGAACCAGATTCAGAGTGTAGAGCTCTTTGCTGTCAGAATATGTCTTGTTGATCGAGATGATCTTGGAGTAGCCATAACCTACGAAATCCATTCCGATCTCGATCTTGCCGTCACCAGACCGTACTGCGGATTCAATCGCATTGATCGAAGTGTTGGCCATTGTGAGCATAATGCCATTGTCTGTGAGAAAATAGTTGTCAAGCTCGAAGCCGACATTATTAATAAGTACTGTGGACATAATAAAAAGATCTCCTTTCTGAGAGATTTGGATGCTGATTTAACGATAAACATACACTACTTGGCAGACAAATCTAGCCGCATCAGGCGATGCATTCATTGACCAAATACTAACTTGTCCATTTGTGGTTACACTTACTGTGCATATTTCGTGCGTTCCAACTTTTCCAATAGCATGAGTGTACGCAATCGGTCTAAATCCTTCCGGAATAGTCATAATAACTTTATCTTGATTGTGTACTATTGAATTTGTGCGTATTGATAGAACAACAATGTTATGCGTTACCATAGCATTAGCAAGAGCATAGCCCCCCTGTTCATCCGATGAAAGATACGAAGTCCAATTATATGTTGAATTGCTATTTAATCCAATAACCTTTGCATTAACCTCATTCACCGCCGGAATAATCGTCTTAGCAGTTGTGGTCAGTGCTCCGGATCCGATCTTGGAAGTCCAGTTGTAAACGCCTCCGCTCTTTACAAGAAAATCACTATTTGCGGTTGGCTCGTTATCAATTGGGTATGCGTATGCCTCATCTTTTACGAAATATAACTTGTTGTCGTAATTCTTTTTTGCTGGGTCAATCTGAGCGTATTCTTCGGCCGTGAGCTCGACCATCTGCCCTTTAACTTTACCGACAAGAGCGGCAAGCCCAGCTTCGTCTAAATATGCCATAAAATGGACCCCCTTTTATTCATAGTCAGGCGAAGTGCTGTTCCAAATACTCTTGACTTTTGCAACGGGAATCGCTGTGACTTTGGCCACTGCTTTTTCCGCATCTCTTGCTGCTGCTTTAGCTTCGGTTGCCGCAGTCTGTGCCTGGTTAACAAGGTTTTCGAAGATCGGAACATCGCTTTCGCTAATATCGGCATTATTAATCGGAGTGCCCTCGACCGCCAAAATAAAGCGGGCCGTAGCAATCTGCTCACCGGCACTCGTAAGGACAATCTTGCACTCCACATCTCCGGAGATCATGGTCATCTGCTGCTCGATAACAATCGAAACCTTATTACCATTAACCTCCATCGGATAGTAGAAAATATGTCTGTCTGGTTTCTTACCAGAAATGGAAGCATCTAGCTGTGCAGGAGGTTCGTAAGCTACTCCGTCCTTCTGTAGTTCAAACGTCAACTTTCTAGATCCGACGTCATACTGAGAAGCGTGAACAACCGTTTGAAACCCCTGAGGTATTAGATCTATTTTATACGTTTGCTCTATCATAAGTCTTCCACCCAAATAATGAAGGCCGCGGAATATAGCTTCTCACGGCCTTTTTCGAATAATAGTTTTGCATCATGACGCCCTGGTACGGACGTAAGTTCTGTTGTGGCTTCAATCACGGCCTGATTGTTCGTAATGGTTCCAGGAAACTCTAGACCTCTGCAAACAAGCTTTACAGAGTCTGCATCGATGGTCCATCTTGAATCGCCGTTAAACAGCTCGAATTCCCACTTGCGAAGAATGTTATCTCTTGCCGAGCAAGATACGTTAATTATCTCCCTCTGTGGGACTAGGTTCAGACGTACTGCCATTTTGATTGCCTCCACTGAAATTGTTCTTGGCTGCCTTAACCTGGTTAAGAATGTCGAGCAATACGAGCTCAACTACAGCCGGATGGAGTTTCGAGTTGTTGATCGCCTGGACAACGGTCGTCTCGAACTCTCCGATTGCTTTAGTTAAATCGTCCATTGGTTCTCCTTTTTATAGACTTGATGCTGCTGGTATGTAGTAAGTACCAGATCTTCCTCCAGTAGAAGTACCCTCAACCGCAATAATGTAATTCATAGAAATAGATCTATTTACATTGCCGTTCTTTAGAGCCACTCCTACGTATCCTGGTCCACAGTCAATTCTGCCAACAAGATCGCTAGAAGTTCCTGATGCATTCGCGTCTCTCTGGCACAGCATAATCAAATGAGGACTTGTTCCGCCATCCATCATGTTAGCTGTTGTGATACCTGCATGATAGAGGCCGTGATGACTTGCAATAGCGAGTTCTTTCGAAGACACGACAAAATTATGTGAATCGAACAGAATACCATCGCCAGTCCAATCTTTGATACCAGAACCGGAACCAGGGTTAGTACTTAAGAATTTAAGACCGTAATATGTAATCGGACCGTTAGCAGTTAAGTGCGTCGTTATAGTACCAGAACCAACTCTAACGTCACCCTTTACACCGTTTGTATTCGTGTAGTTGTAAATCATGCTATCGCCTGCTTCAATAACTACACCGCCAATATAGCCACCGTGAATGTTAGCCGAATTGAGGTTAATGGACTCAATAGTCTCACCGGAAATGTATTCGGTGTTAAATTTACCATTGATTCCCCAAGCCTGTTTGTAGGTCTGCCCTCCATCAGTCGAGAATCCAATGCCATTTTGATTCAATTGGATGATGTTAGTGGCGGTCTGCTCACTCTTGGTATCCATGATCAGGATCCGGTCTATGTGAGGAGGATCTGTCGTAGTATCCTGTCCGAATACTACATAACCGCCCTTACCGAACAGAATCGACTGCGATGTTTCGCTAGCGGCAGTGTCAATTCGCTGCTGAATCTCGTTACTAAACTGCGCCAGTTTGTCATGAGTTTGCGCGTCGATCTCGCTCATAGTCGGAACGTCTGCAATACGAGTCGAAAGACTCTCCTGCTTGTCGCCAATCTCGATCGAGATGTACTTCTCTTGCTGGACATCGTATGTGGTCTTAATGACTTTTGCTTTCTTAGTGATGCCGAGCAGCGGAAAGATCACAGTGACAGTGTCGTAGATCTTAACCATACTCAGCGATTTCAGGAACGCGAATTCACTGGATCGGGCAAGGTTTTCGAAACTCACGTCAATAGAAACCTTTGGAACGCCAAACCCATTCTTCTGAATGTACTCCTGGCATGCAGTCCTGAGCTGCTCCTGGGTTGGAGGAATGAGATTATGGTCGTCATCGTAAGTCGCCTCAATATATGACGAGAGGTCTACTGGAACGGATCTCTTGAACGGGAAGTTCTCATGCCCTTCGGTGTAAACCACATACTCGTCAAGCGTTACGAGCGTTGACGGTTCGTCGTTATAGCCCGCATTAAACCAGTACGGTACAATTCCCGTAATAGTCTCAGATATGTTTTCTTCTTGTTTTAAGTCTGTGACATTAACTCCATACCGAAGCTCGTAACCATTGTCCTCTCCAACATCGTCTTTGTAAGTAATGTTGTAGTTGTCCCAAAGGAATTCGCCTCTTGTAAGATCCAAGAGGGAACCCTCAGATCCGCCAAGTAACTCCATTGCAGTGACGGGATAATCGCGAGTCATATCGATGATCGTTTCACCCTTATCACTCTGGAATGTGAACGGGAATTCCTCAACAGCGTTCGTCTTGAGAATGTGGAACAGGTCACTAACAGTTCTCGCTGTGAACGGCTTGATCGGAATATAACTGAGTTTGTAACTAATGTGATGAGCCACAATCGTTACTCTACGGTTGAGCGGTTTGGAAATATGCACAATGTAAAAGAGCTGTGGGCTTTCCTTCATCATCGGCGGGACAATAACTTTAAGGAAGCAAGAGTGCTGGATGTCGCTGAAGTGAATACCTCCAATCGGGTACTCCATCTCCAGTTCGTAGCTCCCAGCATCTTGAGTGCACACACAGCTCAAGGTGTCAGACAAGACTCCAATGCCCATAGTACTGAAGTCGGTTGTGTCTTTAGCATATAGGATAGGATTCATAGCATGAACCACCTCGGTATGATGTTAATGTAAACGTTTCCTTCTTTCGTGATGGTATTCTTACCAGGAGAGAGAGTCGGGTAAGCAAGTGTTGAGAGAGTCAGATAGTTGTTGTAGAACGTGTAAGTGCTCTCTAAATATGTCTGCTCGATCTCAGAGTTGATCACGACATCGTCAGTAGTTGTGTGGACTTCTGAGACTGTAATCTCCTGTCTGTTTCCAGATTCATCAACGATCGTAATCTTCGCGTTACCGTTTCCGCCAATACGGATGATCGGTTTTGAATCGAAATAGGTTGGATTTACGACGTTGATCTGGGTATCACTGGACTTCATTTCGATACTAATCTCGCCGGTTTTCAAATATCTTTGAGGCTTGCAGTCGAATGTAAGTGTCGTTTCCCCTGCAGTAAGCAGATGCACATCGAAATCGATAGGCCCTTTGAAGGCGGCCATCTTGAACTCTTCTGGATGATAGTCGTCCTCGAGTCTGCAATAGCCGTCCTTCGAAAGGAGCCAGGATCGTAATTCTCTAGCCTTGTGATCAAGGTCAAATGCTAGGAAACAGTCGTACGAGTAGTCGTGATTCTTGAAACTACCGTCTGAAATGATAAGGTCTCCACTCCGACCAGGAATAGAGACCTTTGAAACGTTTCTTTCAGGACCGTTAAATGTCTGGTCCCCGGAGATATATAACCCGAAGTCCATAGACGATTTACCATCAAAGTAAAATGCATTTCTGTATTTCACGTTAATACCTCCCATTTTGAATTAGTACGCCCATCGAGAATTCTCGGAGGCGATTTGTCTGTTGAGTTTGTCGATGACAGCATCGGAAAGCTCGTTTACGTCCATGTTCTCGGTGCCATTGACCGTGAGATTCTGAATTGTTACAGGTCTTCCAGCACCAGATGTATTCTGAAGAGAAAGCATTCCAGCGTTAATGGATGTTGTTGACAGATCGATCCTCTTAGATCCAAACAATGAACTGAGCTGCCCTGCTCCTTTTTCGACATCAGAAAGATCAAGAATAGGCCGAATAATTGGCTGATCAAGACCATCACCAAAAATCGAAGAATCACCAATGCCAGAGTAAGCATTCGAGAGTTTTTCATTCGTATCGTATATAGATGTCAACGCAGTACTCATGTTCTGCATTACCGTGTCGCTAATTCCGACAGATGCGCTTTCCAAAACGTGTGAGAAACCCTTAATTCCTTCTACAGCACCTAGAACCAACCATTTTCCGGTTTTATATGTTTCTTTCGATGGGGAATTAATCTTTCCCTCAGCGTTTGCAGAATCAATAGCCGATCTGACAAGAGCTCTTGCTGCATCACAAACAGATTGAATGGATGCCGATCGACCAAGCCCTCCAGACAAACCAAGCGCAAGATTGTAACCGACGTCTCCAAAATCGTCCTCATACTCTCCTGCGCCATCTGCTCCTGCTTGAGCAATATCTCCACCAGAAGTTTTAATTAAATCTTTCTGATCGAGAATACTCTTTGAAAACATATCTGTAAGATCAACACCGGCACCGGTAACAGCAGTATTGCTTTCGCTTGACGTAAGTCCTGATACCCATGTATTGACTGTTGTATTTCCAGTTTGACCAATAAGAGATGACCCATATCCATCGGTCATGCCAGACATGAGAGTACTGACCATTGACTGACCAGCATAAGACAAAGTTTCCTTGCTAGACGAACTTTCAATTGTGCTAGCAACTTGTCCTGGAATATCCGGAATACTAGAAGACAAATCAGACGCTGCGACTTTCTCATTAATACTAGCCTGAAGCTCGTCAACCTTTTTCTTAACTTCTTCTCCAACAAACGGAATATCTTCTACAAGACTATACAATCCAGTTAACACAAATAACTTGATTGAATCTATAAGAAGGCCGAGTGAATCGTAAATTGTCTGCGAGTTTTCTGCTATTCCATATGCAATACCACTTATGAAGTTGGTTATTAGATCGAATCCTGCAGAAATGATTAAAGGAAGCATTTGGTTCATTCCCTCAAGCCAATGAACAATTATCATTCCACCAGTAACAACAATTTGTTCGATATTGTTTTCAATCCCGGTAAGGAATGCTAATATCAATTTCATTCCACCATCGACAATAGCTTCTATGGAATTTGCAAGTCCCAACAAGAACCCGGATATCAATGCGGCAGCAAATCCGGCCATAGCTTCAGTAATTAAAGGCAATGATGAGATGATTCCGGTTAGAATTATCTTCATCGTTGAAATAAAACCAGCAGCGAGAGTTGTTAACCCTTTTACCATGTCTGCTGCATGCTTTGATATAGCCTCTGCCAATAAAATAAATGCCCCTGCGAAAACGCTCATTCCAACAGATGTTGCCAATATGCCAGCGCTGAATAAAGTTATAGCTACTGCAAGACCTATCAATGTTGGCAATACTGGAGTCATTGTTGCTCCGGCAACTCCCAATATTGTTAATGCGCCAGCCAGTGCAAATAGACCGATCATTACTTTTTCGATTCCAATAGAACCCAGTACTGCTATTTCGGCAGCAAATATACCCATGGCTACACCAAGCAATATCATTCCGGTGGAAATGCCAATAATATTAAGACCGCTAACAAAGTGATCCAAAGCTGCCATCGCAACAACAACAGCCGTCAGCGTCGATACAAAACTGCCAAGACCATTGTTTGCAACATCGGTATCAAGACTTCCGAGAATGGCAATGACTCCTGCCATTTCGAGTAAAGCCAGTCCAAGCATTTGCATGGAGAAAGCAATTCCTATCATATTTAATCCATTTGCATTAAATTTGCTAAGAATTGTTTCGGCTGCGGTCAACGATCCAATAATAATGACGAATCCCGTTATTCCTTGCTCTATTTGTTTCTCATCCAATTTGCCAATGGATTTAATCGCACCGGCCACAATTCTAATGGCAATCGCCATCATAACAAATCCACCAGCACCAGACATCATTTCTGTACCGGTCTTTTTCGCACCAATAGAAAGCTTTCCGATGGAAACACCATTATTATGCTCGGCAACGCCAGTAAGCCATTTGCCAACGGCAGCAAGACTAAACATTATTACTTCGACAGCTGCAAGTCCCTTCACAAGTTCGGTAACACCAATATTACCTATCATTTTGATTGCAAAGGCAATTACGACAATTGCTGCTGCCAATCGAAGAAACATGTCGCCAAGACCGTTAAGCTCATAGCCATAACCATTCGTCGTTTTCTGACCAATGATAGCAATAAGAGCGAATGTCCCAATAATCTCAAGCAATAAAGTTGTAATGGCTCCAATTGCTGGGTTCAACTTTTCTGTCGGAATTAAAGAGACAATAAACAGCGAACCTGCAAGAGCCAAGAATGCCGTTCCGATACTCTTAAATATTCCGATAATGTCAACCATTTCTTTTGGTTTAAACAAACCAGTTACAAATCCGAATACGTTTTTAACTTCAGATAATGTGCTAGTCAGTTGCCTAAGGAACCCGGCAATACTAAGAACGCTTTCGCTAAATGCTAATCCCTTAATAAGCTTCGTTACTGTTCTTAGATTTATTTTCTTTACACTTTCGCCAATGCCAGAAAATATCCCAACAAGTCCATTTATCAATCCTCCGGCAACAGTTCCGATTAGTTTACCGGCTCTCTCTAATATCTCAGCGATAGAGAGGATTTTGAATCCACCTTCTTCAAGAGGATCAACATCAACAAATACACCAACAAGGGATTTTGCAAATCCGCTAATTACTTCCCAGATAGACTTAAGGGCAGTTCCGAGAGGAGCTGCATAATCAAGGAAAGATTTAAAGAATGATTCGAATCCTTCTTTTACACTTTGCAATGTAATTTGCCCAGAGAACAAATCTGAGAAGAATTTTGATAAATATCTCCATACTATCTCAGCACCAATTCTCACCTTCTCTGCAAAGTTCATAATGAATTCAATTGCTTTTTCAATTGTCGGTTGAGCCATTACAATAAATTCATTAATTTTTGTTTTTGCAGATTCGACAAAAGTTGTAATAGAAGAAACGGCATCGTTCAGATTAGTTCTAACCTTTTGAACAAAATCAGCGATCGGCCCTTCACCAGAAAGAACTTGGTCTGTTACTTTTGCTAATCCGTCTCTTAATTTTAATAACCATTCGCTCAATAATTCACAAATTGCCGTAAATGGTGGGAGAATCTTTTCAACAATTGAAGAAAATATATTATAGAATCTATTTCCTTCATTCGTCACTCCCATTAATGCTGTGACAAAATCGCCAATAGCTCCAAGAACCTGGAATACAGCTTGTGCTATTGTAATAATAGGTTTTGCTAATGGAACAATCGCAGATATAAATCCAGTAACGGCACTCCATACCGTGTGAATAACACTAACAAATCCGGAGACAATGGAAGATATAATTTCCAAATTTGCTTCCGCTTGTCTGGATTGAGCCGCTTGCTTATCGGCAGCCTGTATCTTGTCGCTCATCTCTGAGATACTTCTAGCGGCTTCTCTGGATTTAGCCTCAAGTTCTTTCGTTTTATCAATACGTTCTTGAAGTCTTTTTGCGGCATCACTTCCCGCATCAACATGCGTCAATGCTTTTTCCAGAATCGCACGCTGCCTCACATATTCTTCTGGAGTTTTAAGATAGGCGTATGCTTTTTTCATCTGTTCCAAAGATCTTGTAAGACCAATGGATAGATTCTCATAGTAATCAGAACCTTCCTGAGGGTCAAAAGCCTTTTTCATTTCCTCGGCAAAGGTTTTGATTTTATTTGTAATATTAAAAAGCCCAGAAGCATTATCTATTTCATCTAGTTTGGCTTCTAGGGCCTCGATTCGTTCGATACCAACATCTTTCGGAATTAATCCAGAAGACATGAGGTTTTGGATCGATTTAATATCAGAAATTATCTTGTCTCCTTCTTCGGTCATCCCGAGAAGGGATTTCATTTTTTCCTCAAGAGTTTTGGTAGGATTGATTACGTTTCCAATAGCTTCAACTGTGGTATTTGCAATTCTACCGAGTGTTTCCCAGATAGAATATAAACTATTAACCAAGTCTGTTCTACCGCCAAGATCGTACCAGGTTTTGAGTCCTGTATTTCTCAGTTCTGTAAAATAATCGGAAACTTCAATCAAACCGTTTGCAATATTTGTAAATAATTCAGAAGCTTCATCTTTATTGCCGAATATGTACTCCCAGGTATGCATCCATCCGGTTGATACGGCATCCTTCAATGCATCAACAACATCAGACCACGTTCTTGCTTCCTGTGCCGCGGCGAATGCTGCCTTCGAAAGTTCGGTAACTCCTTTTGTAAACTCTCCGTTTTCCCAGTTTGCTTCAGAGATACCCTCGGAGTATTTTTGCATTACAGCTGTAAATTTTTCAGTTGTAAGCCAACCGGCTCTCAAAGAATCTCGGAATCCTCCGTACTTGGCAATAGCAGCCTTCGCAGCTTCTCCGCCTTCTTCAATAAGCTGGTTTTGAATTTTAGCGGTTGACATATTTGCCTGTTCAATAGACATCCAGTCCTGCAATCTAATTGTTCCAGTACCATATGCCTGTGACAGCTGGTACATTGCTCTGGAAGCTGTTTGAGCATTCTGACCCGATTCTGCAGCCCACAATGCTATACCCTGTACTGCATTCTTTGCATCTTTTAGATCAACACCAGCAGAGGTGAACTTACCGATTGTGTTTGTCATTTCGGTAAAGCTATAACTGGTCTCATCTGTGAACCAGTTCATATCATCCAAGATATCATTTACATCTTCTAGATCATAACCTTTGTCCTTGACAGCAGTGAGAATTGTTTGAACAGCTCTTGTCTTCTCTCCATATTTCTGAAAACCATCGCCCATTCCTTCAATTCCGGTGGCCATCTTACCCATGCGTGTGGTGAAGTCAAGTAGCTGATTTGACAATCTATTAAAAATGTTCATCGTCAATGTATCAAGAAAACCGAACTTCATTGTGAGAGAATCGATTCCCTGTATCATTGGATCGAATGACCAGTTTTTAATTGAGGATCCAATATCTTGTAAGCCCTGTGATACCCCAGCAAAACTTAATGAGTTTTTAAGGGCAGCCACTGCCTGTATTGTTTGCGAAACGCCATTAAGGAATTGGTTATTGTCAAATCGCATTGATACGATCTTTTCATCAATGTTTACGCCCATAATCCAGTAACCTCCTTCCAGGCCTCATCAGCAATACTTTCAAATATCTCTTGAAGAGGAGGATTAATGTAGTCTGTTCCTCTAACATATCCTCCTCCACCAGTGCCATGTCCATACTGAAGAATAATAGCAATTGGTACTCCATCGTTAATGTTGCTGTTATACCAGTTTATTTCATATCCGCGAAGAGTATGACGAACATCGTAATACCAAGAGTCTGCAGTTTTTCCAGTATCAACCGGAGTTGCGTTTTTAAGCTCTTCAACTCCTTTTTCTCCGTATTTCCTTAGGATTTTAGTAACGTCCCAACTTTGCATTCTTGTCAGAAACGTATTTGTTTTTTCGAAATCCCCTTTATGGATGATGGTAATTACTTTATTAGCCATATGTTTCTTCCATTTTGAATTATTTCTTCATTTTTCTACGCTGCCGATTCAAAGCTGCATTCTGTTCATAAATAGCTTTTTTCGACATCTTTTTTGGAGGTTGACTCTTTTCTCCGCAAACCCTTAATAACGTTAATAATCGATTAAGATGCCATTTTTCGCATTCAAATGGTACTCCTGCCTGAATCATTTGGTAGTAAATGATTTCTGATGTTATTATCGATCGGTTTGGTTTTGGTTTATTACTAAACCATGTAGCAGTCATAGAGTCATTAATGTATTCATTAATTTTTGAAATCTCTTCTTTGCCAAGCGCGTAGTAAACGTTCGGATCAACATTTTGTGTGATTGTCATGCATCGAATGTAATCCCGAACCTCTTCATCGGTTTTTGGATCTTTGCTAATAAAAGGTTTATGATGCTTTGACTCCCACTTTGATACACTATATAAAGAATGCTCTAGAGTTATTGTTTTTTCTTTGGTAGTCACGAATTCTTGCTTCTCGTAATCCCAAAACTCTAGAGCAGGTATTGTCAATCTTAATGGCATTTACATTACGATTTATTCTCACTAAGAAGCTTCTCACGTTCTTTGGTTGCGGCCTCTGCAATATCTTTTGGTGCGATCCCATTAAGAAAAGCAATAGCTTTCTCCGTATCTGTAATAAGTTCCATTACAAGTTCAGAATATGCTGGACACTGCTCGAATGATGCGCGTACATCATCGTTCTTGATGAATCGACGGCCATCATCCGATTTTACACCGTATGCGCGAAGTACAAAGTCTTTGAAAATAGGAAAGAGTTCCGGAATACTGTTACTACTTGTAACTCTCTGAACGAAACGCTCCATTCCGCCATCTTTGGACATCTCCCATTCAATCAACTCTGCTTTACTAAGATCGAAATAAAAATCTTCTGTTCTTTTTTCTCCGAATAAATCTGTGTATGTAATTGTCTTCTTAATCATTTTTATGACCTCCTAATTCGAAAAAATAAAAGAGGGGCCCTTAAAGTAAGAGCCCCTAAAAAAGTAAATTATTTACTCATGAGGGTTGCAATTTCATCCGGAAGCGGGAGACGAGCAACCGTTCCTTCAGAACCACCTGTGCCATTAGTTCCATACAGAATATCTTCAAGCGCGGCAAGTTTTGATGCATCTGCTTTTGTTGAATCGATTTCAACGTGAGATGCCGGCTTATGACCTGTAACAGGAACAGGAACAGTAGATACTTCCCAGCTCATTGTGATAGCCGACGGACTATCATTTACGGTTTCATACTGACGATCAGACGGGGATGCAGTCGCACCATAAACAAGATGGAGCTTGTATCCATAATCATTACCCTGGACATCATTACCAATAAGAGTACGATAGGACAGACCAAATGTACGACGAACCTGCTGGCCAATATAAACACCAGTTGCAATGCTTGCTCCACCGTCGCACTGCTGCCATTCTTCAGGATACTGGTATGCTTCGATTGTCGAACCATAATCTTCAGCAGCACGAAGAGAAAGGTATTTAATGTTGTCAGCATAAAGCTTTGTTTCATCCGCACCAGACGGGGATTCGGTAATAGCAGTAACACCATTCCATGCTACACCATTTGTGTAAGCATTATTTTTGTCGACGAGATACAGAACGGTCCGGTCAACACCAGTTTCATAAAAGTGTTCAGCAGTCTCATCCCAAGTGAGTTTCATTTAATGTTCCTCCTTAAATAGTTAGACTTAATGCAAAATGATTCAAATTATCCGCTTGATAAGCTCTATCAAAACTACATGTTCTGAATTCTTTGATCAAATTCATCGGAATTTTTGAATCTGGGTTTTTGTCAATTACAATCAGATCGTATGCAACATGCTCTAAATATCTTGTATTATCGGCTGGTGCGAATTCATATCTGTGTAACGAATATAAGATGCATGGGTATCTTAGCTGTACGCTTGATGGCGGCTGAAAGTATACATGATTGGTACCAAGAACTTTGCAAAGACGTTCGTGAATTGTTAATCTGTCAACCATTGTATACTCCTCCGAGAGATAGTGTCATTCTTGGGAATTCAAATGACACGTCAGAGACAGACCATTTAACGCCAAGCCATACCACATAACGAACATTGGTGAGGTTCTCAACAATGTATTCATCCGCAACAATTTCAAGAGTATTCGAAATTGTGATATTATCGTTAAGGCCCTCACCAGAAGTCCATTTACGAGTTTTCTTTACCATATCGCCGTAATAATTCTTTTCGACGATACTGTCTTCCCATACGCCTGGAGAAGTTTCCTTCATGGGAGTTGAGAATCCAATTTTACCGTAAAATTTACTCATCAATTAGTCCTCAACTTCCATTTTGAATTAGTCACCAGTGTTTCCGGATGTCGGAAGCGGCTTGCCGTTGTACTTGTGGTTGAACTCGTTAATGTTGTATTCTTCCTCTGTTACAGAGCTAGAATCACCGAGAACAATTGCAGAGAACGGCTTAACAAGCGCACCGGAGCAACGAGTTTCAATCAGATACTTCATCTGGTTGTAGTCAATGTCGAAGTCATCGAACATGTTAACTGCTCCGCCCTTATCAGCACCAACATTGTAGTCAGTAAGGTTGATAACGATACCGTAAATACCACCCATAATGTCATTCGGAACCGGGATAAGGCTCTTAACCATCATTGCAGTTGCAAGCTCTGTCGGGGACTTATAAAGACGATAGCCCTGAGTATCCTTAAGGAGCAGCATACGGGTATAGACATCCTGACGGATGAACATATCCGGGTTACCGGAGCCACGATACTGATCCATTGCAATGACAACATCGTCAACCATGTTCTTAGCAATGTCAGCAATTGCCGTGCCACTAACAACCTTCTTGATTGCAAACAGCGCGTCTTCTTTTGCAATCGGACGAATACGATCTTCCTTGATCTTATCGTCATCGGAAGGGAGACGACCATCGCCTACGAGAATTGCACGGGCAATTTCCTCATCGAGCATAATGCGCATTTCGCCCTTGATCCAAGGGATTGCATCGAAGTCCGTAATATCAATGATGTCATCACGGTCAAACTTCTGTTTCTTATAAACAGTCTGCGGTTCGGTTACACGCTTAAGCAGGGAGATTACTTCTTCCTTCTTACGAGTTCCTTTAATGTAACCCTTCGCACGAGCTTCTTCTGCAGTAATATCTGCAAATACACTCTTAATACGGCTAAACGGGGTATGATGTGTCTTACCAATTACCTTAGCAACCCACTCTGTCTCACGCTTAATGAATTCCGGAGTATTGGTAATTGTCTTAGCATCCGGGAACAGGTAATCAATATCTTCGATTCCATATTCAGCAGCATGAGCAATAAAAGAATCTCTAAGAGATCCATAGTTCTTAACATCTCTGAACGCGTCAGCAGTAAGAGACATCACATCAGAGTGAGACAGGTAGTTCCCATCATCCTCGTAATCGTCATAGAAAACATTATGCTTCATTTCGGTATCTTCCTCCTCATCTTCATCAGCACCATTTCTTGCAACTCCGACCATATACTGAACAACTCGTTTCTGTTCATCGGTCATATCGTTATAAACATCTTCTACGGTTCTATCCGGCATATCTGCATCCTCCTCATCCGCATGACGAATGTCTTCATTTTCCTCGAAGTATTCTTCATAATTTTCATCATCTTCTTCGGGGACATAGTCTTCAGGCTCGTCATCGTAACCGAATTCGGCATGGTAGACTTCATCAGAGTCATCCATGTCAAACATAATCAGAGCTTCATCAGAAAGCTCATCAAATTCGCCATCGCTATGCTGGATAGAAACATTGTCGATAAATGCTCCTTTATTGGCTCCAGCAAGAACAAGGCTGACTTCTCTAATTGCACCATGGAGCACGTTCTTTCCCTGCTGCTTAAGCTGATTAGCATAAATAGAAAGAGCGGTAACGTCGCCATTCTTTACAAGTTCTTTGGCGTTACGTCCCGCATCCGTGTTGTTAAATGTGCAATATGCATAAACACCACTGTCTCGATTTTCGAGAAGGGCATGTCCTAAAACATTTTCAGGACTATTGTGAAGGTGGTTCCATACCAACGGTACAGTCTGGCCATCGTTATCAATAAACGCATTACGACGAATAGTTCTACCATCGCTACAGCGAATATCATTTCGTGTGGCCCAACCACCAAAGTCATATGAATCATTCATTTTTAGTTGGACCTTCCTTCTAGAATGTAACAGTTAAACATACTGACTATAATCCTCTTCGTCTTCTAAACTTTCATTTTGAATATTTTCAGGATTTTCAAAAGATTCCTCTTCCATGGCAACTTGTTCTGAATTCTGATTAATATTCTTATTACGAAGTTCATCAGCATGAGGATCATCAGACGGTCGCATACCAATAATTCCTCGAACTTCATTTGAAGTGAGGATCTCATTACGAGTAAACTTATCGGCAATGTCAGCAATATTGTTAATTGGAATCAGCTTAAATGGATCCCTAAAGAACATTATTGTCTGGTGCTGTGATCTAGCAGTTTTAGTCAAGAATTTGCATTTCATTTCATCGACAATTGCGGATAAAATGGGTTCGACCGTTCTGTTGTAATAATTGAGCAACTCTTGCTCGTTTGCGGTTCCCTTTAAAATCTCTTCAGAAATACCAAGCTGACCGTATAGTTCTCCTTTTAGGTCATTAACCTGAGCCTGGAGATTGTTATCTAGAGGCCGGTTTAGCTGGGTAATCTTTTCGGTACTGTCAGTATATGCGATACCATACTTAGATCCAGCAAGTTGCATCTCAATATCTTTTCGGCGATGCTCTGCTTGGTTTCTCTTTGTTTCTGTTCGAATGGTATAAGGTAACTGAATAATCAGATCAAGTTTTCCGCTGCTATTACTAGCATTTAACTGATCCAAATAATTCATACTGCGAATAAGTCTCTTTAACGTTGAATTAGGCTCATTCATGACAGCATAAAGAGGATTTTCTACAATCGCAACCATTCGTTTCGGGAACCATTTTTCCTCTTTACGTCCTGTAACATCATTGTATAGACGAACGCGAATATCATCTGGTGCCCAAGCTGTAATCTTTCCGGTTCGCATCTCTCCTATTTTATATGATGTGTGTGTTACCGGATTTAGATCGGTTCGCGTTGGAACAATAGCGACAACGCCTTCGTCAAGCATTGACATTACAATATCTTGCACAAATGCTCTGGCCGTCTGGTCTTTATTAGCTCTTAAGGTCAAGCATTCATTAAGATCCGAATCCATCTCTTCTATGAATCGTCCATTGAAGTCTGTTTTAATGTGTTTAATATTAATTGCCGAAACATCAATTGAGATTCGAGTCGAAATGGACGCGATGATGGATTGTTCATTTGACGGCATCAGCCGAGGACGATCTGGTCTATAGGACGATATCATCCCATAATCCATTTTATAAGAAGGAGTCGGATCTTTGTTCATAAAGGCCGACCAGGCGTGCTGGAGCCTTTCTCCAAAAGACGGCATTAATGCTCCTCCTTATTTCTTTTTCTTTTCGAAACGAAGACCATTACTGTCAATTACAAGATGTGAATCTGGGTCAGACATTCCGCGATCAAACTCTTCTTGAGACATCCGTCCAAATCCGAAATAGTTATCAATATCGTTCTTTGTCTTCAAGATCTTATTTTCAGGAACACCGGAGGCTCTTGCTGCTTCAATACTATCATTGAATTTTTTCTGAGCCTCTTCTCTGCCTTTTTTCATTCTATCTTCATAATCTTTACGATATTCTGCTTCATTTTTATAATTCTTTTTCTTCCAATCGGCAAATTCTTTATTAAACTTGTCGGTATCAGTGATAGCTTTATCGGCCTTGGAGATAACCTTATTAACTTTATTATGGGTCTGCTTATAGTAAGATGTTACCGGATCTGTCGAATGATGGCGATTGATGGTTGTTCCACTTGAACGATTCTGATTAATGGTAGTACCACTTGAACGATTCTGGTTAAAAGCATTTGAGAAATTCTTCTGAAGGGAATCAGGAGTTACCCGATCTGGTCTACGAGGAGCTGTTTTAGACTGATTAAATGCATTTGAGAAATTCTTCTGAAGAGAATCAGGAGTTACCCTATCAGGTTTGCGCAAGTCAAAAGCATCCGAGAAATTTCTAGCAAGAGAATCTTCATCTCTCATAGACTGGACAGGTCTAACACCATTTGCTTCTGCTTTCTTATTTGCTTCATTTCTCATGTACTCAAGCCTGGAACTAGCAAGATCTGGAATATCAAATGCATCAGAGAAGTTCTTCTGAAGAGAATCTCCAGTGGGTCCATTTTTATTCATCATCTTATAAATAGCAGCTGCTCCGGCAGCAGTAACAGCAAGACCAGCAAGAGTTTTAACAGCGGTTTTCTTATCAAACTTTACAAGTTTGCCTTTATCTTTTGCGATAAGATCAAGCTCTTCCTGCGCATCACTGTCTCTATACGGTCGACCCTTCTTTTTAGCAGTAAGTTTCTTTCCGATCTTTGCCATTGGTGAATTCATATAAGGATCACCATATTTACGAACTCGCTTTAAATATGTCTTTTTAGACGCTTTGTATTTTGCAGCAAATTCTTTATCGGACATGCTGTTCCAGTCTTTCTTAACGCGTTTTGTAACCGAACTATCGCCCTTAAGATATCTCATTTTTCCTTCCGGAGTTAAAGTGCCATCTTCGTTCTGGAAACGTCTAAGTCCCCACTTCTGGCCTTTAATTCCGAAATGGTAAAGTTCATCATCGTCGACTTCGAATTCATCGAATCCGTCATCGTTATAATATCTACTCATTCGAATGCCTCCTTGTTTAATTTGTAAGCAACGTAGGCATCCATCAAAGCCGCAACATTATCGATCTTTTGGTCGCTACGTTTCTTGTATAGTTTTCTATTTCCATTTGTGTCCTCTAATGAAATCGCATTACCCATAGCGAAAGTCATAAGCTGCTCATCAAAGAACAGCATTCTTTCACCAGCAAGTTTCTTAATTTCACCAAGAGGAACCGATTCTGTTTTTGCGCCCTGAATTACTTTTTCAATTCCAAACGGGCCATTTTCTGTTTGCCATCTTTCGACAAATTCCCGAGCGTTATAAGGGTCAAATCCAAAACTGAGAACATCGTATTCCCGCTCATCGATGTGATGCTCAACATCTTCATAAACCTGCATCATATCCAAAACGGCGCCATCAAAGACAATTAGGGATCCTTCTTTCATGAACTCCTCATACTTCTGGCGCATAGCGGAAGGAAGACGGTTTAAAGTCAAGCTTGTAATATAGCTTCTTGTCTTAACTCCGAAACATCCATTCTTAAGCGGAAATAAAAAGGTGAATGCACAGAAGTCATCGCCTTGCGATAAATCGGCCCCCATGGAGCATGGCATTCCCCAATAATCTCTTCTTTTATGCGGAAGTGTTTCTTCATAAGTAAAGAAGTATGTATAGCCCTCCATTGGAATACCGAACCGTTTTGCAAGAATATCGTTTCTATTAGACGGGGATTTTTCAGCCTTCTCAACATCTAATTGATACGTTTCATAAGAAACGGTCTTTCCAAGATTCGGATTTGCTTTAATCCAGAGGTTCGGATCTGCAACTTCCTTAATGTCATCTAATCTGTAATACCAAATGGACACATGAGGATTCTTATACTCTCCTCGAAGGATTGACATTAATTCCATTTTGATTGTATCGCCGACGCCATTACGAACAGTTCCTTCAGAACTTGTGGCAACTATGAGCCAGTCATTAACTTTAGATGCTCCTTGCTCAATTGCGCCGACAACGTCTTCTCTGACGTCCCCCGAAAGCCATTCGTCAATCGTTGCTACTTTACAGCCGAGTCCCTGAAGCTTATCGATATTCATTGGACGAACTTCGAGAACTGATCCGGTTAGAGAATTCTCTATTCCAGCTTTTGTTGACAACAGTTTTGGCCTGTAAATAGCAGAAGTGCTCTGCAAAGAGCCTTCCGTTAAGAACTTAAAAAGAGGACCTCTAGCCCTCTTTATAGAAGTTCTAATGGGAGCCATTAATTGATCGGCTTGTTTCATAGTTGGCGCTGTTGTAATCTGCTGTGTAGTTGTCGTATCTACATTCAAGAAGAAATTCTGAATGTATGATCCATACATTGTTTTAGCAGCGCCTCTTGAAATGATCAAATACTGTTTATTAACAAGTCTTTTCTTCGTTCTTTTAACAACGTATCGTCCTTTAGCACCATTTTCTCCAGGTTCAAATACACTTTGCTCAACATAGTAAAACCATCCAAATATCTGTTCTGCCCATAACTTGAAAGTATCTAACAGTTTTACTGGTGATCCATCGGCAAGGGTTAATTCGTTTTCGCAATAATCAATAAAACCTTCAACAGCTTCATCATCGTAATAAACCCCAGGATTTTTAATCAATTCATCAATTCTATGCATCTCGAGAGAAATTGTTTCGCAAACTGGTATTTCTCCTCTTCTAACTGAATCTCTGAATCGACCATAATATATTGGAACTGCAGTATTAGAAAGCATCTCCAAAATACCGTTTCAGAGAATCATCTCCAGGACTGCCATATGTGCCAAACAAACTATCAATTGCTACATTTGGGACTTGTTTAATAACATCTTTTCCCTGATCAACAATATATTTTGCTGTGGCGCCAACGGCAATTCCCATAACAGCCATTCCAAGTTTTGAAATGAACTGTTCACCAATGCTCTGTTCATTACGAGTTAATTTCTTAAGCTGCTGTTCAGTCTGAATACGATTAACCCTATCCCGCAATTCCTGATCACTCAACTGGTCTCGATTTTTATATACTTCTTTTGCGTTTGTTGATTTGAGCAACTCATCTCTTGTAGGTTTCTTTTTACGAAATCCTAACCCAGGACTAAGAGATACACCATATTTGGCATATCTCTTTTTACCTTCTGGAGTTAATGTCCCGTCTTCGTTCTCGAATCTTCTAACGCCCCACTTCTGGCCCTTAATACCAAAATGGTAAAGTTCATCATTATAGTATCTAGCCATAAATTATCTCCTAATAGAATTTAATGTTTTCTGATTACGTCTAAGCAGTTCCTGAGTGTAATCGTCTAAGGAGAAATTGGAGTTCGGGTCAGACATCATACGATCAAATGCTTCAAACTGTTCATCAGAAATTCTAGGTGTAGTTGTTTCTCTTCTTGGTTCCTGCTTAGGAGTAGAAGTTTCTTTCTTAACCTCTTCCTGAATCTTGGGTCCCATTTGCAAGTTGGATTTTGGCGTCTGAACAGCGGTCGAATTAGAAGTTTTATTTCTATTATTAAATGCTCTAACTGCCTCATTATATCTATCAATCTGTTTATTAATTTCGGCTTGCTGTTCTTTGGTCAAAATACTTCCATCAATAGTCTTTCCAGATTCTTTTTCTTTCTTTTTAGGAGCATTAAATGCATTAGAGAATGTTCTCTGCAAAGAATCACCAGTCACTTTATCGGGTTTTCTAGGTTTCTCTTTTGGAGCATCGAATGCATTAGAAAAATTCTTCTGAAGAGAATCTTTAGTAACTTTATCGGAATTACTTTTCTTCAACGAATTAACTTTATTCTTTACGTTGTCCTTAAGTGCATTAAGATCTGGTCCTTTTCGCTCTGTATTAAAGGCATCAGAGAAGTTCTTCTGAAGAGAATCTTTAGTCGGTTTACGTTTATCGATGAGACCATTCCGACGAATATCATTAATGCCAGCTTCGAAGTCTTTAATTGCGGCTCCGACCTTATGCTCTCTACGAGCTCTTGCTGCTGCTTCCGGATCCCTACTCTGATAGTCAATAAGCTTTCCGCCATCAACCGCATTGCGCTGTTTTGCGTCTTCCATTGCACGCTTAAGATTTAGGTCTCCTTGATCGGTATAACGGTATCCATCGCTTACATGTGTCTTACGGGACTTATCCCATGCCGAATACGCTCTTTCGAATTCGTCCTTGCTTTCCTTATTCTTTCTCTGATACTCAGCAAGTTTCGCCTGGCTCCATCCTTCTGACTGAGCGTCATTTGCTCTTCGACCTCTTCTATAAATTCCATATCCTGCGGCACCAGCTGCTGCAAGTCCTGCTGCAGCTAGAGCAACTTTAGCACCAGTACTCAGGCCCTTACGTTTGGCGCTTTGGGATGAACTTCTAGCGCCTGTCCTATAAGAAGATCGACTCGAACCAAAATGTCGAGGACCACTTAGATGGCCGTGACCGTACCTTCTAATCATTCCGGCTTCAGTATAACTACCATCTTCATTTTGATAGCGTCTCTGTCCCCATTTCATTCCTTTGATACCGGCATGCTCAATTACATCGTCCCAGTATCTACTTAATACTTCATAATCATCTGTTTGTTCTTCATACTCATACTCCGGAAAGTCAGAGTAGTCGTATGAATGAATTAAACAATCGTTGTAATATCTACCCATAATTACTCTCCCGGATCAACAGCAATGTGAATTCTGAATAATAAACGATTACATATCTCTTGCGTTGCTTGAGACATCGCAGAACTTGGTGACGGGTCAAACATTGCTTTGACGCTTTTGTTCACATATGTTCGGCACAAATTCTCAACAAATGGATCTTTCACAAAATCATCCCATGTCTCTTCTGCCCCTGAAATAAAAAAGGGCTCATCATTGACCCCAACCTGATGCAACTCAGCAAGAGAAGCATTAATATAATCAATTAACATTTCATCGAAGTGGTTTTCGGATGGTTCCAGTCCCAATTGCAATTTAGTACTAGAAAGAATACTATCACTCATCTTCTATCACCTCACTTCCAAGGGCACTGATCATTGGGTGCCCTAACATCAAATTCTCTTTTACTCAATTCGCTTCCATAATGTATCGCTCTATGCGTATTATGCGAGCAGCAAACTAAATACTCTGGATCCATTAAAAATTTCGTTTTTTCATAAAAATCATCAGGGCAAATAGGATTCATATGATGAATTACAATGTCTCTTTTGTCCAAGTAATATCCATCAACTCCTAAATCGCATCCTAAATCTCTTGAAATAATGTAATTTCTAAGATCCTTCCACTCTGTTGATTTGTAAAATTTTTGATTCAAATACCTGTCAAATCCAAATGTATCTTCAGCAACAACATTGTTTAATTTTAGATAATTGAATCTCTCTTCAAATGTTTTAAGCTTTGCCAATTGTGAATATAATCGAGTCGAATTAGTCTTCATCATTTGTGTTATACCCTTGATAATGGCGCATCGCATCGATGGCTTCGCTATACAACTCTTCGATCTTCTTCGCCGATTTCAAAGATTCTGTTTTAGCTTTTGCCAATTCCATTTGCTGCTCTAACATTTGTTTCTCCATTCGAGCTTTAGTTGAACCAAATTTTAGTATTGCCGTTGTTTCGGATGACGAAGCAGTCCCATCTCTTAACCGCTGCTCAACCAAATCATAAGCAAGTGCTATTAATTGGTTTTCCCTATTCTCTGGAGTAATTGCAGGAGGAGTTGCTGGCCTCCTTGCTGACTCCGCTTTTATCCGCTTCCCCACAACATACCTCCTATCATTAGTTTTATAAGACTTAATAAAGGAGTGAATGTAACAAAGAAAACCTGGAACCGGATTAAGGAAAGGAGACTAGATGACAGCAACTTTATTTTGCACAATGTACATTCACTCCTTTAAAAAGTCTTAAAAGGAGGAGATTAAATTACATCTCTTCCTTGGGTGCTACTCCTTTTCAAGTCTGTCCATTCGGTCCATTTGGCATGTTACCTAAAAAATTCAACAGCGGATTACCTGTCTGAACTTGAGGACCAGGATTAAAAATATTGAATAATGGGCTATTATTCATACATACCTCACTTTGTAAGTTCGTCGATGATTGCTACCACATGTGTTTCGGTTCCAACCATGTACTTGCCAATTGGGAAGTCGTGGCAAAAGTGGCGGATTGTGTAGCAGTCTGGACAATTATCTGGGAGATGAACTCGTTTAAAGCCTTTTGCTCGTAGGTATGAACTCCAGAGATTGTTTACAGAGGGCATGTCTTTCAACATAAAGCCCCAGTTGAAAATCTCGATGCAGGTTTCATCCCATGTTGTGCCTGTTAGAACGGAAATTGCTCGTATTACGCAATCCGATGTTCGTCTTCCGGCTGGTTTGCGTTGTATTTAATGAACATTAAGCATACTTCTTTGCAGCTTTATTGAACTTTCCCAACACTTTTTACCAGAATACAAGGACATTTTTAGCAGCAATTTGTGGACAGGAGGTCATAAATATCTTTGTACTCTGGTAAAAAGATGGGAACTAATTCTCAAATATCTTTTGCGGAGAAAAATTTGAG
>Ga0326512_10000322_pt1 | contig 40852 bp, 28 predicted proteins | sample 1_2617_0518_D_FD_203652 | JGI IMG/M metagenome (GOLD analysis project Ga0326512, IMG submission 203652) | Bovine rumen microbial communities from UC Davis, California, United States - 1_2617_0518 | ecosystem: Host-associated > Mammals > Digestive system > Stomach > Rumen | place: USA... | reverse complement strand
TGCGCCATTTCCAACATAACTATCTGGAGTTTTATAACTTGTTATATCATTTTTATTAGCCATATTAATCACCACCTTTTATAATAAAGTTGGAGGTAGCTAATAATAAAGCTACCTCCAACATCAAGTATTATCCTTTTGCTATTTGAGCAAGCATTCCAATTAGTCCAGAAACTGAAGGATCGATTTGATCATTATTATTTACAGCACTACTTGTTGTATTACTGCTACTCTTCTTAGCAGGCTTTGGCATATTGGAATCACCTCCTGAAGTTCCAGGATGATTTCTATTATACTCTGCTATTACTTTATTAATAGCATCAAGTATAGCAGTATTCTTCTCAATAAGGTCAGCCTTATTAGCAATCTTCTTTACATATTCGATAAGCTCATTTTCCCTACTAAATGTAACAGGAATAGAATCAACACTAGCTCCACCTGAATTTCTTCTGCTATTTCTATATGCTGCATTAGAAGTAGCCATTGAATTTATAGGTCTATTTGAATTTACTCTAGATCCTACTCTAGACTTAAGTAACAGTCCAGAAGAACCACCAGAAGCTAAAGCAAGTCCGTTGTAGCTAGAAATACCTGATCCTTTTCTTCCTAATGCCATAGATATAAGTTCATCTGTGGTTATATTTGATTGAGGAGAAGGTAAGCTATTAGTAATAATACTATTATTCTGAGATCTTAATGCCTTTCTCTTTTCAGCTTCAGCTGTACTATTATAACCAAGCGAACGTACACTGTTAGCACTAGTAACAGTACCTTTAACCTGCTTTGCAAGATCTGAGTATCTAACACCAGTGTTCCATGCAGCTTTAGCTTGATTATTAGCAGCTTCAGCAGAATGTACTCCATTACTTCCATACCAAGAAGACATTCTAGAAATCTCATAATCATAAGCAATATCTGTATATCTCTTTCCACTAGCATAATACTGTCTAGCTTTTGAATCAGCTGCAGAAGCAGGTAAATGATCATGATTCTGGAAATATGCAGACATCTTTTCTATATCTAACTTCTTATAGCCTTCAGGATCAATATCAACTAAACGTTTACCTAACTTATATTGAGCCTCTGCTCGTTTGTTAGCTTCAGAAGCAGGCATATGATTGTTCTTCTGATAGAATTCAGACATCTTAGCAATTTCTTCAGTTTTACTCATAAAGCTTCTTCCATGACCAGCATCACTAGATGTAATCAAAGGATTATATCCAGAGAATGAAGAATTATATGAGTAATCATCTGTATATCCAGTATCAATATATGAAGTATCAGAAGTTGTTGTACCTGTTATTGTCTGAGATGCACTAGTATTGTCTTTAGGTGCAAAGAGATTATTGAAAGCATTAGAGAATGCACTCATAACCTTACTGATAACTCCAAATACACCATTATCTCCAGATGAAGAACTATTAGCATTTGCTGCTGTAGCAGCTGTAGTTGCAATGGCAGGTCCGAAACTATTTACAGATCCCATAGTTCCACTAGTTGTAGGAGTACCAGGTATACCAGATTTTCCAGGATATAATCCAGCAGCTTCCCAATTAGGATGACCAAATCCAATTACGTCATTATACGGATATTTAATAGCTCTAGATCCGACATGCTGATTGAAGTTACCTTCTATAGTATGAACAGTTCCATCTGCATCTATAGAATCTACAATACCAATATGTCCCTTCCAAATAACAGCATCTCCAACCTGAGGAGTTTTATTAAACTGACCAGCTTTCTCAAAAGCATTTCTCCAATATCTAACACCATTGGTTCCATTTTGACCACCGATACCATAAGTAAGATCAGAAAGTTTCTTAGCATCACCGCCAACTGCTTGGTCATAAGCCCAAGTAGTGAAAGAAGCACACCACATATCGTTCGGATTGTGATACTTAATTCCATAAGGCTGATGATTATTACCTTCTTTCTTAGGACTATTAGTACCTCCTTCATATACACCATACTGTGACTGTGAAATATAATGAAGGTTTCTAATTAATTCTTCCTTATTATTGAAGGTCATATTGGTAGGAATAGGCTTAACTCTTTCACCACCAAACCAATCACTCTTATCAAACTTAAAGGTTCCAATGTCATTACCACCAGTAGAACCATTATATTGAATCTGTTTTCCAGTAAATTGAGTATAATATGATTCACCGTAACTAGCTCTTCTACGTATAGCAGTTTCTGATTGATCTGCAGGTCTTTCATATGATTTACACATGATATACGTAGCATCATATACGGATTTAGCATTATTAAGTTTATTAAGGAATCCCTTATCAGCAGACATCTCCATCCAAGCATATTCAAGCTGAGTAGCAAGATTTCCGATAGAAGTTCCTTTGCTCTTAGCATAATCATAAAGAGCTTCTTTTCTTCCTGAACTTGTCCACTGAGCAAGTCCATATCCTTTGCTATCATGAGCAAATGAAGATCTAGAATGAGTACCATTATCTACAGCTTGCGTATATTCAGCATCATTCCAACTCTTATATTTATGACCTTGAACAATTGCAGGCATACATCCAGATTCTGCATGGAAATTACCAAGTATACCAGCTACAGCATATTCAGATAATCCTTTTCCTTTGAAGAATGCCCAAATATTCTGTGCTTCTGATTGTCCACCAGCAGATATTCTTCTGAATCTTCTAGCTAATCCAGATCTACCACCTCTATTGCTTGTAGAAATACCAACTGAAACGCTATTAAGTATATTAGGATTGTAAGCTCTAGGCCCACTCTGTTCAGGATCGTTGATAATTACATTACCATTTCTGTCATATCCTGTAGCAAGTACGTAATGATTACCAGGACCAAACGGAGAATTAGCTTTACTTGTATTAAAAGGATCTCTTCCAAGTAATATAGCATTCTTACCCATAGCTATATCATTAGCTAATGAGTTACCACCATAATATGTAGTATCTATTCCTTGAGAAGCAAGAGCAGATCTAAAGTAATCTGCAGATACACCATCAGGATTCTGGAATGCCTTACTAAGAGCAACAGCATTACCAACTGATAAATTCTTACCATTAGCAGCTGCAGCCATAGAAGCTACTGCAGGACCACATCCTCTACTAGCAAATGAATTACCATCAATGGATAATCCATTGTATCTAGGATCAAACTGATTTACATAAGAAGATCCACCTGAAGCAACAGCTGATGTATTATCAGTAGTGGTACCAGATGATGATTGTACAAGCTTTTGAACTGTATCCCAGAAAATTGCCCATCCATCACTATCCTCAAGCTTATTAACACTTTTTCCGATACGGTTAACTATATTATTTACTAAACCAAAGATTCCATAGAATGTTCTTCCAAGAGCAAGTCCAGTATTGAATACTCCACTTATAGGACTCTTAAATTCAGCAGTTGTTAAGAATACATCGGAAGGCTTACCATCATTAGATAACTTAGCCATTTCATCAAGTGTACTACTTATTGTCTTATAGTCATCTTTTATAGGAGCTATACGTTTCTCTAACCAATTGGATAAAGAATTACCTATAAGCTTAAATGCAGAAAATCCTGCATGGGTTATTCTAGATATACCTGCAGGTATTCCAAATAATTTACCAAGTAAAGAATCAGCATGATATTCTTTACCTAATACATTATCAATCAGATCACCCCAAGAACTTGCATTTTCTGCTTCGTCAGCAATTTCATCATTGAATGTAGTAAGCTTATTGTAATCACTCTTTATAGGTGCTATAAGATCTGATACTTTATGATATAAACTATCAGCAACTGATCTTATTGCAGTAAATGATGTAGCTGTAAACCATTCAATCTTAGATATGGGATTAAGAGCTAAACTTATAGGACTATATCCTTCATATGAAGAATTTAATATATCTTCAGTATCTTTTTCTATATTGCCTGAACCTCCGGCAATTATAGTCATCATAGTATCATGATATGTCTGGAACTCTGAGTAGTCAGATTTTACAGGAATAACCAAGTAGTCATTGAAAGCTTTTGCAGCTACTTTACCTACTCCTCTATATGCAACAGGAACTGACATATATAATTTTTCGCCTATAGCTAATCCATTAAATTGTCCACCAAGTAAACTGGTAGCATTATAAGGAGTACTCCAAAGCTGTCCTAATGAATCTAAACTATCTCCAGTCTTTCCAATATCAAGTGCTGTAGAACTAAATGTCTTAAAATCATCATAGTCTTTCTTAAGTGGATCTACTATACTGCTTATAAAATTGCCTACTCTATGAGCTGCAATCTTTGCTGCAATTACCGGTAATACTGCAATTTTACCTGCAGCTACTATACCAAGATTAAATCCATTAACAGGACTATCATTCTCATTAAGCACATCATCAAAATTAAGAATATGATCTCCTAATTTCTCAGTTCCATCAGTATTATATACAGTATCCATTAAATCTTTATAAGATGAACTAAATAGATTAGCTGCTTCCTTTGCAGGAGTAATAACTTTATCAGTTATAAATCCAGTAATAGCTCTATTAAGAGTCATCTGAAGATTTATAGGTGTAAGTAATAATTTCTCCATTGATAAGAGCACTGTAGATGCCATTCCTAAAGGATTACCTTCAGAATCTTCATTTTCAGTACCCCAAAGATCTATGAGAGAACCATTCATAGCATTAGCAAATACATTCTTACCAGCATTTGTAAAGTTATCAAATGCTTCCTTATTCTTATCTATAATAGGTTTAAATACCTTATTCTGAATTAAGAAAGGAATTCCATATACAGAAGCAATTGTCTTGGTTACAAATAACGGAACTTGACCTATTATATATGAGAATATACCAGGTGTAGCCTTAGCTACTCCTTCTTCAGTCATTCCAGCATTATCATTAGTACCATAACCAGGAAGTTCTTCAAGCCATAATCTAAGATAATCTCCTTGAGTTGCATATTTCCATATATTGGTTTTAGCAGCTAAGAAATCACCAAGTAATCCAGGAAGCACACTAGAAAATCCAGCTGATAATCCATTAAAGAATTTCTCTAAGCCATTCTTTCCACTAGCTCCCATCATTGCTTCATTTATAGTATCAACTTTATCAGTTAAGAATCCAGCTATACCGTATTCTTTAATATTAGCCATATCTGATTTTACATCAGCAAATGTAGATTTAACTGTATCACCGACTCTTTCAGTCCATGAACGGTCACCAATCTCTTTCTTTACATACTGCTGAACATCTATGTTTTCACCAGTTCTCTGATTATACTTAGCAACTATATTTAATGCTTTTTGTCTCTGAGCAGATAATCCGGTTTTAATACCAACCATCTCTAAAGCTTTCTCTACTATATCAACATAGACACTATCAGGAATAAATGCTGTAACGAGTAATAAGTTCTTAAGTACTCTTACAAAACCTGATAAGAATCTCTGAGGAATAGTAGGCTCATCAACTATACCAAGAGTTGCTCTAGCATCTTCATAACCACTAGTAAAATCTATAACAGCAGTTGCTAACTTAATAGCTCCAGCATTTGCAGATATACCAGCTAATACTGTATCATCAAATCTTTTAGATAATACCTTTGATAAAGCTCTAGCAAAATCATCAGTATTCTTTCCTAATATTTTAGTGGTTACTTCATCTGTAGAAGTTTCAAATAATTTAGCTACTTGCTTACCGCCTATGGGATTTTTTGCTATCTCATTAAGTAAATTTGCGATAAATCTAGCTACATCATCCATAACTCCAGCTTTAGTGAAGTTAGCCATTCCTCTAACAACACCAGCTTTACCGACAACAGGTACTCTACTAAGACCTTTACCAACAGCATTAATGGTTTTGGTAGCTCCATGATATACAACACTATGTCCTAAAGCACTCCATGCATTTTCAGAAGCAGATTTTACATCTGCAGTCTTAATATTATGATTATAAAGATCGGAATCTTTTACACTTACAGCATTTCCATTAGCGTCAACCCATTTACCGTTCTTTTTATAAACTTTAGTACCATCAGAAAGTGTTGCTTCTTGAGTATCTCCACCACCTTTATTACCTTTACCAAATCCAGGTAATTTGCTAAGTATAGGATCTAAAGCACCGGTTAATAAAGCAGTTGCAGCTGCTATAACAGCACTATCAAGCAATAAATTACTAACAACAGAAGCAAGAGATTTACCATTTAATAGTTTACTAAAGAAACCTTCTTCTTTCTTATCATCATCTTTACCAAAGAGCTTTTCACCCCAATTGGTAAACATATCCTTCATTCCAGTTATACTTGAAGATATTATTCCAATACCTCCAATATCTTCTGTAAATTTGGACATAATTTTAGCAGAAGCAGCAGTTTCTTTATCACTAGTATCTTTCTTCCATTCTCCATCGGTATCCTTTATAAGTTTAACGGGATTACCCATGAAATCAAATTCATATCTTACTTCTTGATCTTCTTTAGCATTAAACTCATCTTCGCCAAGCAGCGATGCTGCTTCTTTATTTTTAATTCTTTTATATTTACCAGTAGCCTTATCAACGATATAATAGTAATTTTCTCCGTTCTTATTTTGCTTCTTAGCTAAGATTTTTCCAGCTTGAGCTAATCCTTCAGGAGTACTAGGTTGTCTTCCTGTAAGATGAGCATAGATACCATCGATTAATGCAACTATCTTATTAGTCTTGCTCTCATAAACTTCAGTAAGTTTTTCAGTAGCTTTTTGCTCACCTGACTTAGCTTTTTCTTTATCAGCAATACCTTTACTAATAAGACTCTTAGCAGTAAATACATCTGATCCTTTAAGGCCTCTCATTCCATACTTCTCAAGAACAGCACTTATAGCTTTCTTATCATTACCAGCTGCATTAATCTCTGCATTAATAGTAGCAAGATCATCTCTACTCTGGATAGCATTATAGACTCTTCCGAATTTATCTTTAATAGCTTTATCGGCACCACCCATCATCTGGATCTTTTCTTCATTGGTAAGATTTCTACCAAGTTCTTTGCTATAAGTATCATATCCAGAATACAGATTCCTCTTTGTAGTCTTTTTAGCTAACCATTCTAAAGGATTTCCAACAAGATTAATAGCTCCGTTAGTAAGAGCATTACCTAACCAAGCAGCACTATTAATTACAGTACCAACTGTTCTAGATAATAATCCACCCTTACCTTTCTTTGCATTTTCTCTTGCATCATCAATCCATTTATGAATTGAAGCTGTAATGCTTTTTCCAGTCTTAGATAACCATCCTTTTATACCATTAGATAAGTTATGGAATATAGTATCTATATTCTTAACTATCTTATCATGTATTTTACCGAATATACCCTTATTCTCTTCAGTACCATCACCGTATAACCATTTCTGCATACGATCAGTAGATGTAGCAAATCCTAAAGCAGAACCTGCAACAAGATTACCAACCATACCAAGAGGACCTCCAAAAGGTCCTATAAGTGCTCCAACTCCAGCACCTATAGCTATATTAGGTACAGCTTTCTTTATTTTATCTAAGACCTCTTTAGGTATTAAACCACCATATCTATTACCTTGAGCATCAGTTTCACCGAATAAGAAATTGTTAAAACTCTCACTCTTAGCAGCAAAACCAACACCAGATCCAACAAATAATCCTAAAACAGGATTACCTGTGATAATACTAGATATAAGAGCACCAGCTCCACCACCAATTCCAGCAGCCTTAAGACTAGGTAAGAACTTCATAAGTGAATTAGTAAATTCTTCAGGAAGTAATCCTCCAGAATACTCACCATTCTCATCCTTCTTACCAAATAACTTCTCTTGGAATTTCTGAGAATCAGCAATTAGACCTACACCTGCTCCTAAAGCAGCACCTGCAATAGGACCAATAAAAGCTCCTGTAAGTAACGACGTGCCTAACCCTGCTATAGCACCTATAGCTATTGCACCTCTATGATTTCCTGTTTCTTCAAGAGTATCCTTAATAGAATCAGTAAGTTTAGTCTGTGTTTCTTCAGCAACTTTCTCAGGATCTTGATCTTTACCAAGCATTGCATTAAATGCCTTTTTGATACCACTCTGGAATGTATTCCAAGAATCGTTTATAAGACCTCTAACGCCATTATCATTGGTATATTCACCTTCAGCATTATAATTTGAACGATTATTTTGAAGCCATTCTTCCCACGACTTCCTTTCAACATTCTCTTTACCTGCTCGAAGTCTATCGATATCTTTTATCTTGTTAAGTGCTCTTCTAGCATTTGCAAAATTTTTGCCTAATTTTGCATCTACTTCTACTTTGTTTCCATATGGATCAATAATATACCAAGTATTACCTTCAACTTCATAACTATATCCTGGATCTTCAAGCATCTTTTTGAAGTTAGGTAAATTTCCTTCATTAAAGGTACCTAAGAATCTTCTAGCTATATTGTTCTCATCTAATATCTGCTGTCTTTTATTAGTTACTCCATGATAGTACGGATTTAACTCACTAGGAATAACTAATTCACCCTTAGAAAGAACAGCTAATCCAGATTTAGTTATAGCTCTACCAAACGCTAATTGTTCTGGCTCACCACCTTCACCTTCAGAATCTGAATCGCCATATGAAGAAACAATATCAGCAACTTGATTTGTAAGTTTTTGCTTTTTTGTTTGTGCAGCATTTGCTATAGATTTCATCTTTCTTTGATGCTCTTTATATAAATCTGCACCTGTCTTACCATAAAGAACTTCTGTAGCTCTATCCTTAGCAGAATTCCAAAGTTCTTTAGCTTTGCCTTTTGTATCTTCTTTCCATTTCTGAGCACCAATAAGATCAAAGAACCAATCTTTTACATTCTTAAACTGCTCCTCAAGATGGGTTCTTATTCTTTCTCCAAGAGATTCACCCTGATGATCTCCAAAGAAGACATCATTAATGCCCATAGAAAGTCTATCTACAAGATTACTTATAGCTATAAAGGGAGCTTCATAAGCAGACTTAGTAGTTCCTAAGAAACTTTTAAATTTTTCATATGCTCCAGACTTACCAATTTCTTCTCTAGCAGCCTTTAATTTTTGATTTTCCTTGGTACCTTCAGTAACTAATCTTTCTGCAAAAGACTTGGTTTCATCTATAGATTCAGCAGCTCTCTTAATTCCTAATTTTTCTTCTTCTATCTGCTTTAATACAACAGATAATTCTTTATCAGCTATTCTGGGTACTCCTCCATTAGATCCGGATAATCCACCAAGAACTACAACACCATGATTAGCAGATCTCCAATAATCATCGGAGGTATATCTTCTCATATTATCAGGATTTTCTGAAACTTCTTTACCAAATCTATCTCTTTGAGTATAGATTTCATTCTCCATAGCACCAAACTGATATCTTGTAGAAGCTTTTGTATCACTAATACCCTTATAGATATTAAGAAGTTTTACAAATTCAAGTGATACTCCATATTTCTTTCTTATAGCAACATCACTAGGAGAATCAGTAGTTGCATAAACAAGTTTCTCTAAGTCTTTAGAACGGCCATTCTTAAATAAGCCCATCTGAAGTTTCTTGAAATTTTTCATCTGCTCAACCTGATCTTTACCAGATATTGAAGCATTATTTTCAAGAAAGTTTTCAAACCCACGCTTAAATTCAGAACCTATTCCTTCAGCGTATTGAGCTTGTCTATCTTTATGCCTCTTATTAATAGATATTATTCCTTCAAACTTTCCAGTATCATAGTTATAATATCTTTCTTCACCTACTATAGCTGCGGTCATCTTTGCTAAGTATGTAGGTATTACTTCTATGATTGCCTGTCTAGTATCTCCATCGAAATCAACTTTTCCACGATTTCTAGCACCAAATGTAATTTGATTACCTTTGCTATAGTTATTTTTAGGAGTAAACATATCTCCAAGAAGACTAAGAATAATACTATCACTATTAGACATAGATTTAGTAATTTCTCTTACACCTTTTACTAGAGCTTGATTAAGAAGATTATCAAAATTCTTACTAGCATCTTTCATCTGCTGAGGTATAATAGATTCTATAGCTCCTTTAAGAAGTATTTTACCAAGAGAAACACCATGTCCACCTTCACCAATCATCATCTTTACCATATCACTAAAAGATGTGATTGTATCTTTGGTTTCAGCAATATTATCTTTAATAAAGTCTATATAAGCTTCAAGATCTAATTTGCCATCATATACAAAATCTGTTAAAGAATTCTTTTTATTGCTGCCACCACGTTGCTCTTCTACGGGAGAAGTATTCTTGATAAGTGTATCCAACTTATCATTTATCTTATTCACACTTTCTGTGATATTTGTATAAAACATCATAGAGTTCTGAATATGAGTAGTTAAATTAGAACTAACTTGTACCATACCAGTCATGGTATTATTCATATTCATAAGAAGAGAAGTAACTTGACCAAAACCTGTCTTATTTAAATTAAATAAAGCGGTAGTGGCCCTAGAATTAGCTTGAGCAAGATACTGAGCACTTTGAGCTGAAGCTTTACCAAAAGACATAGCTAATGTATCTGTAGCACTATCTATAGTACTTACAATAGCTTTAGTATTTTTGGTATTATTCTCCATTATATCTATAGCACTATTTGAGGCAGAGGACTTATCGTCCTCTGCATCATAAGATTCATCTTCATCAAAGTCTGTTCCCCAGTCTTCTTCATCACCAAAACCAAAGTCTTCTTCATCAAGACCAAGAGCAGCTAACTCTGCTTTCTCTTCTCTTTCTTTATTATACCAATTACCTGTCTTAAGATCTTCTATAAGATCAGACATCATATTATTACCCTTAGGGTCTAAATATTCAGCTGCCTTTCCCTTAACAAAATTCTTAAGATCTATTGTAGAATGATATAATTCCTGACTAGTTTTAGCAGTAGTCTTTGTAATATTAGCAATAGTTGGATTATATTGAGTGACGATATCCCCGACGGCATATCCTAAGGATTTAGCAACATTCTTTGTATATGATTTTATCATAATCCTTTTCATGCCTTTAGGTTGCATATTCATTGAAGCCATGAGGAATATCCTCCTTTCTTATCTTATGATTTCACAATAAATTATCTTAATGTGAAAGGATTAGAAAGTAAGCATATTGCTTACTTTCTAACCTAATTTTTTAGTCTGGATTAAACATTGCACCCCATGTTGTGGTAGCCATATAAGCAACATAATCTGCTTCAGATTCACCTTCATGTCCAGAACGAACCCAAGAACCATAAGCAGATATATCTTTTAAGAAATCATCAACTGTTCCGGTATTACCAGCATCTAACCATATATCATATGCAGATTTACCAGGTTCACCAGTTATAACAATATCTCCTCCATCATCTACTGTAGGAGCATAAGGAAGATCAAATATACTAGGATTTGCATATCCTTGAGGTTTAAGATTAGGTGCAGATGCTAAACCATAAGGATACATATTACTTGTAGGAAGTATTTCTACAATATACATATCTTCATGATGCTTAATTACAAAATTGGAGAGAGCATTAGGTAATTGATAAAGATTACCGGTTACATTTACTATATCTCCAATCTTATATTTACCAGAATTTTTAATATCATCTAGAGAGAACCACCCAGCAGATCTATTTGGATCATCTGAAGTAGCATCTTCAGATCTACATAATCTTATTCTTCCATTATATACTGCTGGCTTATATACATAATAAGTACCTTCTTTATAATCAGAAGGTTCTATTGCATCATATGTAGCAAATACAGCAATTTTATCCAAATCAACTCTTCTACCTTCTGGATAATCTGGATCAATTATAAGCTCACTAACGATAGAAAAACTTTGAGATATCATACCAGTATAGTTATTGATACCATATACTATGATATTACCTACACCAACATTGACATTATCACGATACTCTACTACATAGTCTTGATCAAGTACAAGATCACCAACTATAATGCTAGGCTCTATAGGTTCTCCAGTATAATTATAATCTAATCCACCGGGTACATATATTCTATACGCAGTTATACTAGCAGGCATAATATCAAAGTATCGACCAATCTCTCCATAATAGTTATGCTCTCCATGTACTATAACTGTACCTCTATTTCCAGATGAGCTAGCATTTATATTATTTCTGTATTCAACAGAATAATCTGTATCTGGATCAAGTCCTCTGATACTTATAGGAGGAGTATACGGTTTTCCATTATAAACATAATGTCTATAATTCCATATAACTTTATCATCATAGTCAGCAATATTTATACCAGTAATATCAAATTCTAATACTACAGAATGTCCATAATAGTTTCCAATACCAGTTATAATAACTTTAGCTGGAGCTATACCTGTAGTAATACTAATATTATTCTCATAAGATAAAGTATAATCTACATCTTCTACTAGAGGATATGAGAATACTAATTCTGGTTCAATTGGATCTCCAGTATAAGGATATTCATCACCATCTTTAAATGTAATATTAATATCTCTAATATCAGAACTGGTTATATCGAAATGCTCAATTGCTTCATTAAAGTAATTACCAATACCATCTATATATACATTAGCTGTACCTACATTGGTATTATTCTCATATCTTACAGTAAAATCTACATCTTTAACCAAATTGTTTATGGTTACTATAGGTTCAAATGGAGTTCCAGTATACTGTATAGAATTATATTCCAAAGTTATTGGTAAAGTAGTTATATCAGTCTTTGTAATTTCAAATTCAGCAGTTGAAGTTCCATAGTAATCTGTATTTATAGCTGTTGCAGTTACAGTACAGATTCCGACATTGACATTATCACTATAAGAAATCTCAAAGTCTCTATCTTTTACTAATCCTTCGCCTAAAGTACAATCAGGTTCTATTGGATCTCCAGTATATTTATGAGTATAAAAACTAAGATCTAATTTATAAATACCAATATCGGTTTTATTTGGATCATGCTCCCAACCTGCTACATCATAATAGAACCAAGACAGATTTATATCTGATACATAGTTATTGACTATTCCATTATTGGTAAATCTCCAACCAGTATAATTAGTAACACATGTCGGAGGATCAGCTGTTTCTGTCTTAGATATCCAAATTGGGAATCCATGATATTGAAAATTATTACCAGATAGATTATTAATATAAAAATCTTCGTCTGCTAATATACCAACTCTGAAATGGTATAAATCTCTAAGTAACAGGGCGAGTTTATTTATATAAGCAACACGATCTTCAGATGATAATCTATCTGCTCTTCCAGTATGTTCCTGATTAGCATATTTAGATTCTATAAATATAGGAAAATTTACAGGACGATCTACTAATGCATTTGCTATATATCTAGCTTCAGCTTCTGCTTCATTTCTACTAATAGCATTTGTAGTCCAATATACACCAACTTTACAATCGCTAGCAAATTTATCATAATACTCTATAAATTTATCATCTAGCAATAATGAACCCGAACTATTAGCACCTCTATATCCAAGCTTAATAACAATTCCTCCACCAGAATATTCTGTATCATCAGATGAATCATCAGAAAATGCTAATTCAGATTCGTTATTAATAAGCCTCTTTATATATAAACAAGCAGCATCATCCAAAAAATTAAATTTAGAAACATCTAAAACTAATTTTCTTACCATTATAATGCTCCTTCCTTAGATATCATTTGAACTATCATCTACATCCATATTGAAATCAACTTCTGCTGATTCTGTTACATTACCAGATATACCCATTCTATCTCTTAATGCAACAAGTTTAGCATCTGTAATACCTACAAGATAATTACCACCAATTTTAACTGCATTTTCTACAGCAGCTTTTATAACGTAGCCTATAGCTACATCTCTAAATGTCTGATTAAGTTCTGTTAAAAATGTATCTATTCCTGATATCATTTCAGAAGTACAAGTTCTGATAAGATAGCAGTAATATAACATTCCTGCTACATATACAATGAAAACAACAGATACTAATATTTTACTAAAGCCCTGAAGCCAAAAAATAAATTTAGTTTGCTTCTTAGCTACTGCTTCTGCTTTACTCAATTCTTCATTTGCTTTATTAGTGCTGAAATATACAGCATCTTCAGCAAAATCATGGAAATCTTTACCCATAATAATACCTCCTTAAAGTTATTATATCGATGTTTTCCATATAGATTATGAGAAAAAAGAAAGTATGGTGTTACCCATACTTTCTTTTCTAGTTGTTGTTTGTTGTTTTAATCAATCACATATCATCACAGAAGAGGATCTGTCTGTTTTTGATCTGTAAGTTTACATAATGGAATTCATCTGGACCAATTTCTGATAAGATCTGTTGTTCAAAACTATCTGCTCCAATAAATCTTTCAGTATTGTCTATATTAACTCCATTGTCTTTTCTTTTGGCAAAGATACCTAGATAAATTGTTCCATATTTGTCCATATCCTTACTATAAGGATAGAACGGTAGAAAGTTATCTTTTCTTTGATGATTCTTATTGACTATAGTATTTACAGTACAAAGTAGCAAAGTATATTCATAATTATCTTTCTCAGTAATTACTACCAATGAAGAAGAATTCTCTTTAACCATCTTAGAATTTTGAACTACTGAAGTAGACTGAAGTTTCTCAAAGATCTTTCTTCTCATTATAGTACCAGCTTCTTTGTCGTACTCTCTTTGCTTATCATAGTTCTGATACACTATATAGCCAGCTTTGGTAAGAATATTCTGATAAGTATCATCAAATATAAATCTGTTGTCACCAATATTTGCTATATATTGGTCACCATATAACTGTTGAATTGAGCCTCCATCAATCACAACTCTTTCGTTGTTAATATTGATCACTATTTCCATTTCTTTAAAAGGAAGAAGCCCGAATTTCTTTACGGGCTTCTTCGTTGTTTTGTTCTGGAGATAGCAAGGAGAATTTTCATTCAATACTATCTTCTTAACCATAGTTTTACTCCTCCATATATACAATACCAAAATCATTGATTGGTACGTATCTAACTTCTTCAATGTCTTCGTCAACCGATATACTATAAGTAAAAGCATTTATCATATCTTCTACAATAGCAGCTGTATTAGCTATTGTTCCCTTATAGATATAATACGGCTTACCGGTTTCCAGATCAATTTTTTGCGATACTAAAATATGATCTTTTATATTAAGAGTATCGTATTCATATTGATCATCAATGGCAACGCTCTGAATACCTGTAGAAGTTTCAAAATACACTTTACCATTCTTCAGCTCATTGATTATAAAAGACTTTGGCTCATTAGCATTTTTTGTTCCATAGACATAGAATGTAAGATATTTATCCATGTTCTTTAAGAACGGAAGTACTCTCTGATTATTCTCTTTTCTCATCTGATTATAGTCCATCAAATGAGAATTGGTGATAACGTGTATCTCTGCAGTGCTATCTTTGATTTTAAATCTAAAATCTTTATTAGCACCTCTTCCCATAAAGTTAACGTGGTAATTTCCATCGTTAAGATCTACGTTATACATAAGACGTGTAGCAGCATTTCTTATAATATTGAAAAGCTCTTTCTGTCTTTTTGTACCATATTCTCTGTCAGATCTTTCAGTATCACCATTTTCAAATACAAAATAACCAGCAGATACAAGCTTAACACCTACAACCTGCTTAGCTATAATATATTCATTATTGTTGATGACATGAAATTCATTGCCGACTATTAAACAGTCGTCTATCGGATACATCATATCTTCAAGACATATGAAGTACTGTTTATAATCATTCCTTGCAGATACGTCTGTTACAATCTTGGCACTTTCCATATTAGTAAATAAGAAAGGACCTTGATCATTGCGATGCATAAAGTAATGGCCGTTACCATCTTCATCAATCAGTTTGACTATAATACCATTCTTTTTGCCATCAAAATTTACTACTTTCTTTACCATCTTTTGCTCCTTTTCTTCTAGTTCCCTCTTACTAGAATTCATTTTTGTTGTACATTAGTACAGTTTACTGGTTCCTTTGGTACTTTCATTTAGCATATTTCCTATTACAAATATATAGTATATACTTAAAATTTGATTTATTTAAGCATTTCTTAATAAGGCCAACATCGATATAATTCGATAGTTTAACAAGGAGGATTAATCATGATCTTTATTGATAAAATGAAGGATTTAAAGATATACAAAACGAAAACATATCTTCCAACTAAGATTGATAATAAGAAAAAAGGTTCCGCTATTTTGCTTCTTACTCCAAACTATGAATCCTCTAAGAAGCTTATGAATAGCGATTTATTCGTTAATATGAATCGCTACAATTCATATTATATAGAAAAGGATGTATCTTATTATATTAATAAGAAGCATGTAGAAGAAGTCAATGAATCTGTTATTATAGAAAACAATATAGAATTATCTGCTTGTTTAGAGACTAAGCGTAGTGAACTTCCAGATCAAGCTTTTGGTGTTCCTTCAAAACGTAAGTTTCCTTTAGATACTGAAGCTCACGTTAGATCTGCTATAAAGTTCTTTAATTATGTAGATCCTGAAGATGAAGAAGAATTAGCCAGAAATATTAAGAAGGCTATGAAGAAGTTCAATATTACGGATGTACATGTATCAGATAAGAATAGATTCTCTAAGTATTATACCAATCCAAAGAAAGAATCTGTAGAATCAGATGGAAATCTTGAATACTTATCTGAAGATATGGTAAAATATCTCCATAATGCTTTTGATATGGGAGATAAAGTATTCTTACTTGGAGAATCAAGTAATGATGTAAGACTTAAGCAGTTACTATATAACTCTAGAATTAGACAGAGAAAAGAAGTATTGAATCTCTTAGATCGGGTTAAAGCAGATAATCCTTGGATTAGATATGCTTTCCCTGAAATGAAGAAGTTTAATAATCGTAATTTGTTTATTGACTTGTATTATTATAGTTCTATTTTCTTTGAAAATAATAACTGGGTTATGAAGAGAGGTTTTAATCTCTATGCAGACTTTATGACCAGATTACTTAATCATCCTAATAATAGAGGATATAGTAAACAGACTATATTTATTCCTATACTTGATTGGGATATTACCCATAATGCTATGGTATGGAATTTTAGACAGAATATAAATCCTATATCATGTATATACCAGATGATGTTTACAGAGATGTATAATCAGCTTATTAATACATTTGGTAAAAGAGATATAATATTTGTCGGAAAGGATAAATACTTTAAGATCAATTTCTCTAATGTAGACAAGAAGAATCTCAAAGCATTTTCAAGTAAGTTTAGAGTATTCTGTGTAAAGATATGTAAGAATGAAGAATTCGATGTCAATGATGTAGATACTAGTGCTGATAATGCTGATTCTCCTGAAGTAATCAGAGCTAAGATTATAGACAAGATTGAAACTTCTAGAGGAGTAGATCTTACACCTCAGGTAAGTAAAGCTGTATCTAGACGTGAATTGGTCGATAATATGGTGAAGAAGCAGATTGATGGTAAAGAATTAAATGCTAAAGAAAAAGAAGATGAGAAATTATTCAAAGGTATTACTAAGAATTCAGTCATTGCAATTAGTACTAATGATGTCACAAAGCAAGATAAAGAAACTAAAGAAAAAATAGAGAAAGAAAAACTTGCTAAAGAAAAAGAATTAGATGATGAAGATCTTACTAAGACTTCTAAATCAGCTAATAATGATGAAGAGCAGAGTGAAGATGATGCTAATTTCGAAAAGCTTGCTGATAGAATAGCAGATGCTTCTATGTCTGCTGATTCTGAAGAAGATGCTATGGATAATCTTGACGATGATGATGTAAAAGAATTACTCTTATCTATAAACTCTAAAGATGATAAAGTTAATATATCTGCAGCTAGAGCTGCTCGTATTACTGAATTAGACAATAAGCTTATGGATAAAGAAGTTAATGGAAAGTCTGTTAAAGATATCTTAGCTGATACTAAAGGTAAAGAAGAGAATATTACAGAGTTAGATATAGATTCTCCTAATGATGAATGGAACAAGATGTCTTTCATCAACTTTGATAAGAATTATAATATCGATAAGGATATTATCAATATCTTTAGACATTTTTCTAAATGCTCTAAACCTATATCTGTTGTAGATATCTCTGTAACTAATAATTCTACATCTGAAGATAGAGTTATGCTTTATACTGTTAAGATGGAAGACTTTAGAGGTAAGAGATTTACTGTAAAACTTGATATTCCGATAATGGAAGATAATAGATTCTTACTTAGAGGAAATTATAAGTCTATTGAAACACAATCGTTCAATATGCCTATAATTAAGACTGAATTAGATACCTGTCAGCTTATATCAAACTATAATAAGATTTTCTTATATAGATTTGGTGGTACTTCTGGTAAGTCTATGCCTATTGTTTCCAGAATAGTTAAAGCTTATGGTAAATATAATGGAACAAAGATTAAGTTTACTTTAGGTAATAACTCTAAAGTTTGCAGTAAGTATAGATTACCTATAGACTATATAGACTTATCTGGTATATTCTCCAAGATTGAAACAGCAGATTGGATTGTATACTTCAATCAGGATGAAATAAGAAAACTTTATACTGTAGAAGATAATAAAGGATTCCCGTTTGCTTATAATAAGAAACTCAATGCAGTTGAATACTATCCTCCTACATTAACAGAATCTTTCTGTAAGATGCTTTATCTTAATCTTATTAAACAAGATCCTAAATTTGAAGAGATATTCTTATCAACTACAAGACCTAGTGTATGCTCATATAGTAGAGCTAGTATCATGAGTTCCAAGATACCTCTTGCTATAATCTGTGGATATCATGTAGGATTAAGAGATGCTATGGATAGAGCTGGAATACAGTATAGAATTGTAGATAAACTTACCAAAGAAGACAGATTAAATCCAGACTTAGATTGGATTCAGTTTGAAAATGGATATGTAATTTACAATTGTACTTATTCAGCTAGTATGTTTATGAATGGTCTTAAGTCTTGCTCTACTGATTTATATCCGTTAGATGCTATGGATAATAAGGCTATGTATCTTGAATTCCTTGATAATTTCGGTGGAAGAATAAAAGCTGCAGGTCTTGATAACTTCTATGATCTTTTTGTAGATCCAATGATAGAAGAATCATTAAACTATTATAAACTTCCGACAAACTATATTGATATTCTTTTATATGGAAATGCTCTTCTTTGCGATAATAAGTACGTTAAACATACAGACAATTCTACTAGAAGACTTAGAAGATATCAGTTAATATCTGTATATACATATAAAGCTTTATCAGCTGCATATAATAGTTATTCCTTACAGATAGATCATTCTAAGCAATCAGCTCAGTTTACTATTAAACAATCAGCTGTAATAGATCTTTTCTTAACTGATACTATAACTTCAGATGATTCATGTATTAATGTATTGAGAGATATAGAAACTACTAATTCAATTACTACTAAAGGTCCTTCTGGTATGAATGCTGATAGAGCATACTCTGTAGATAAACGAGCATATGATGATTCAATGCTTAATGTATTAGGTATGTCAACTAGTCATGCAGGTAATGTAGGTATAACAAGACAGGCTACATTAAATGCTAATGTAACTCCTGATGGTTATATAAAGCAAAATAGTGGTTCTACTGATAATATGAACGATGCTAATACATTAACTGCTACAGAATCATTGATTCCTTTTGGAACTACTCATGATGATCCGATGAGAACTGCTATGACCTTTGGACAGTCTGCTAAACACATGGTTATTACAGAAGAATCTGATCCTTTACTTGTTACATCTGGAGCAGACGAAGTAATACCTTATGCTGCAACTAATAGATTTGCATATAAAGCTGCCGAAGATGGAGATATACTTGAATATGTTGAAGATGACTATATTTTGATTCAGTATAAATCCGGAAAGAAAGAGTATATTAATCTCAAAGAAACAATTGAGAAGAATTCAGACGGTGGATATTATTGTCCTCTTAAACTATCAGCTGCTGATAATATAAAAGCTGGTAAAAAATTTAAGAAGAATCAGATTCTAGCTTATGATAAGAAGAGTTTTTCTGCATCTGTAGGTGAATCTAATAAGATAGCTTACAATGTTGGTAAACTTGCTAAGGTTGCTATAATAAATTCCGATGAAGGCTTTGAAGATTCTGGTATTATATCTAATTCTATGGCTAAGAAATTAGCTACTAGAATTATCATCAAGTATGAGAAAGTTATAGAGAAAGATGCTATAATATCTTATATAGCAAAAGAAGGTGATCATATAGAAGCTTCTGAGAATCTTATGGTATGGCAAGATGCATATGAAGATACAGATGCTAATGATATAATCTCTGGTCTTAATAATGATGAAGATATATCAGAATTAGGTAAACGTAAACTTAAATCTGAAGTAACTGGTACCGTTAGAGGTATCAAGATATTCAGAACTACAGAGATTGAAAATATGTCTCCTAGTTTACAGAAGATTGTAAAAGCTTACGAGAAACCTTATAAAGAATTAGAGGCTAAGTATAAAGAAAACGGATTAGATACAACTAAAATTCCTGCTCATTATGTATTACCTCCTACTGGTAAACTTAAGAAAGCTCAAGATGCTTTATACTTTGAATTCTATGTAGAATACTTAGATACTGTAGGTGTAGGTGATAAAGTAGTATACTTCTCAGCTAACAAAGCTGTAGAAAAGAATATATTCCCTGAAGGAAAAGAACCTTATACTGCATTTAGACCTAATGAACCTGTAGATGCCTTTGTATCTGAAGTAAGTATAGATAAACGTCTAGTTACATCTAGTGTATTATATGGATCAATCCAGAAAGCTATGATAGAATTAGATAGATCTGTTAAAGATATAATGGGTATTAAGTATGATGACAGTACAGTATAAAAAATAAAACAATCCCGGTAAGCTATTATGCTTACCGGGATATCTTTTTAAGGCTGTATAATGTCATGAAAACTCATGAATCATTTCAAGACAGATAATGTTATTTCTTAATGTGATTCCTGATATCTTGATTATTCTTCTGGAGTCTCTACAGTATCATCGCTACTGTTATTGTTGTTGATAATGCAAGCACTAGCTGCTGCTGTTGCACCTGCTGCTACAACACCTGCTCCTGCAGATGCAATCTCAACACCGGTCTTTGCTTTCTCAAGCTTCTCCGGATCATCGCTGTACTTATCCTCGACTACCTTATAGCCGATCTTATGTGTAGCTACTCTAGCTACTTCTGATACTGCTGCGGTTGCGAAACATGCTGCGATAATTTCGAGAATCATATTCTTTTCCTCCTTAATTCTGTGATGATCTGTTATCTGTGAAATTTATTACCTTAATTGCATCAAGATCAGGCTGCTGAATAGGCTGATCAGGCTGTGGCTGGAAACTTGTCTGGACTTCATTTCCATCCTTCTTTAAGTTTCCTTCTGCATCAGATGTAAATTCTACTACATTAGATGTTACATCCGGTATTTCCACTACATCTGCATCGGAAATTGTTTCTACCACAGCCTCTTCTCCTTCAGCTGCTTCACCTTCTTCATTGTCTACCTTCTTTAATGCGGCTTTCTTATCCATGATTATACCATCAATCTTGGACTCGAAAGTCATTGCTGCTGTCATAGTTGCAGCTGATGCTGCAATGATTAATAATGCGCCTACCATATTACAGTTCCTCCTTTTTCTACGAGTTTACTTGCTACAGATGCTACTGAGCTAGTAGTACCTGCTGTGATTATGTGAGACTTCGATATTTCTGAAGCCTTTTGCTCAGGAGATTTATTAGGGTCACTATTAATCTCCTTAGTCTTATTTATATTATAGGCGGCACCTATCATAGAGGTGCCAGCCTTTAATATTGTTCCTCCGCCAACTACTGCTAAGGCGGTCTTACCAACTGCTGCAAGTAAGGCTAATTCTGTAATCATATTAACCTCCTTTAAGCTTCACCAGTTACCTTATCATAAGGTATCTCCGGCTCTATCTCTTTATTATGCTTACCTTCTAAGTGCTCAAGAGCATAATAGCGAGGAGGTATCTTGTCATACTTTACACGATACATTTCCTCGAAGAGGTGTGACAGGAAGATCTTCTCAACCCATCTCATTGCTCTAGCATTGATATGTGCTGCAGGAAGTCTACCCTTAGAATACTCCTTATAAGCAGTTGTATTCTTTCCGATATTCTTCTCTGCAAGTATTGCAGCTGCCTGATCTGCAAAATCACCATTATCATTCTTCTGCTGCTCATATACTCTTCTTTCATTAAAGAGTCTTCCGTATAATGACTCAGGCTTATTGCATACCCACTGGAATGACTTACCGATCTTCCACATGTGACATTTCAGGCTCTTGTTATATGGTATCTTAGCCGCTGCAGCAATTAAATCTGCTTTTGACCATCTGCCTTTTTCATCATCATATGCATTCATCATAAGATAATTATAAGGCCACTGAGTCTTTGCTGCGATCTTTACAACCATATCATCATCGATAGTTTTTGAACTACCAACGATTTCGTTAATTATTGCTTCAGCTTTCTTTCTGCCAAGCCAAGGTCTGTTGTTATCATTCAGACCTGCATAACTGTGAAATTGTGTTGCATAGTTTGTATTGCTTATGTCAAAATAGCATAAGCAACCAGCTGCTAATACAGGACCTATACCTGTGATCTTAAGCAACCATCTTCCGACAGGATCAGACATACAGATTAAGTTCAGTGAATCTTCCAGACCCTTTTCTGTAGCTGCCATATTCTTCAATGCCCACTGGAGAACCATAACATTTACTTCATTATTCTCACCAGTACTGCTCTTTGCAGCATCGATTGATCTGATCTGCTCTGTAAGCTGCTTACGTATATCCTGCATCTGATAGAACAGATTTACGAGAGTCTTTATTTCAGCTCTCGATATGTTTTCGATATGAAGTAACTTCTCTTTCATATCTTTGGTGAACTTCGCTGCCTCCGGGACTTCGATATCGCTATTAATATCAAAGCCTGCTGATAAGATGATGTCCTTGGTACTTTCTTTCATTTTACTTCCTCCTTAAATTTGATTTGCCTTATAACTAAGGCTGAGTTGGTTGTAATACATTGCTTTTAAAAAACAATGCATATTTTTGTATAGAGATAAGGTCCCACACCAATTGGTGTGGGACCTCATTATTGTCAAAACCCATTAAAACAACTCAAATGTCCCACACTTTTTAATATGATATTCATCTCTATACATAGCTATATTATATAATTATAATTTACTTTACTTTGAACCCCTGGAACTGTTTAATAATGGAGGTTATTGTGATATGATAGATCCTGATGGTTTAAATATTACTACAACTGCACTACAAGATACAATTCATATTAAGGAAGTTCCTGAACTTGATATGGAAGTATATAGTCTAGAAGATGATAAAGAATTTGATAAGTTTATGAAAGATATAGAAGGACAAGTTAGACGTTCTTTTGAATATAGACAGTTTATATCTTATATACGTGATAATATGAATATGAATCAGTGTAGCTTCTTACAGAATGTATCTAATACTGATACTTATGCTATAAAGATAGAAATTCATCATTATCCGTTTACACTAAGAGATATTGCTGAAATAGTATATAGAAAACGTAAGTATTATGGAGAATCATTAAACTTACAGATGATTGCTAAAGAAGTAATGGAGCTTCATTATAAATTAATGATTGGATTAATACCATTATCTGAAACTGTACATGAATTAGCTCATTCTGGTAAGATATTTGTACCTGCAGATAAAGTAATGGGTAGATATGATCTGTTTGTTTATTATTATAAACCTTTTATAGAGCCTCAACAGTTAGAAACTTTATCAAGGATAGAAAGATATACAGTTGAGCAACATGGAGATCTGCAGAATACTACTATACTTAATGAAAATAAAGTTCAATATGATGTAAAAGATAGTAGTTATTTGCTTCCAGAATTCAGTACTATTACCAATAATATGATAGAGCAAATAAAGACTATCAAAGAGAATAACTATATACTTCCAAATGTACAAGAAGTAAAGATGATAGAAGATCATATGAGTACTAAAACATATAAGCCAGTTACATTTGATCCGGCTATAAAAGCACAATACACAACTAAGAAATTAAGTCTAGAATAAAAAATAAAGCAGATACATATCGTATCTGCTTTATTTCTTTTTTGTTTTTGTAATGTTTATTGGGATTATTGAATCTCTTCTTTCGTGTAATGTTGGTTTGGAGGTATGAATCGTTTGTTTCGTGTAATGTTTGTTGGAGGTCATGAATCTTTCTAAAAGTATAATGTTTATTGGAACTATTGAATCTTTCAATATATGTAATATTGATCGGGACAAGTGAATCTTTTAAACAGTTTGAGGTTTTTATTGTATGAATCTTTTATAATGATTTACTAAATCATACAAAGGGTATAATGTTGTTGTGATCTATGATTCTTTGTCTTAACTTAATTTAGTTTTTACCAATTTGAATCATGTATGAAATCTAATGTTATTGCAAAATATGATTCTTTGTTTTATGTACGTAATTTTGTTCTATACTGTGAATCATGTACAATAAATAATGTTGTTGTTAAGTTTGATTCTTTGTCATTTTGTAATTTAGTTATATAGTAATGAATCATTTCAAATGCGTAAGTTTGTTTTATTTTATGATTCTTTAATGTTTGATAAGATAGTCTCAGTATTTGAATCTTTTATGTCTGGTAATTTTGATAAGCAAAATGAATCATTAGCCTTTTGATATTTTTGATACGATATTTTGATTCTTTATCTATATGCTAAGAATATATCTGAAGTAGCTAAGTCTTCGATATAAGGTATATCTGCTAATACTATATAAATTTGATCTATTATCTCTACTAAATCAGAATATAATACCTTAGTAGACAATCTGATAGCTGTACCATATACAGAAGATTCAAGTATAAGTAAATTATATTCCTCTTCTTCTGTTGGACTCATTATAAAGTTATCTGTTATAGCTAATTGTATCTGATAAGATATATTATTAGATATAGAATTTAATAATATACCAAATTGATATTGTCCTGAAAAGCTATCCCAATCATATAATGACTGCATAAGGTCTACTAGATACTTCTCATTACAAGGAATATCTACTAATATCTGTCCAGTAAAGTTAGTAAATTTTATATGACACTCATATTGAGATGATTGTATAAAAGAATATGGTTTCTTCCATCTGCTAAACTCTATCGTTATATCTGAATTTGGAATATGATATTCCGCTTTACAAAAATCTTCCATAAATAACCCTCCATTCATTTCTATAATATACAATTATTAATAAGAATGGAATTGTCAGAGGATGTAATTACATCCTCTGACAGTAGTATCGATTGCTCTAAGCTATCTTTTTAGACTTTTTAATAACATTATCGAAGGCTTCCTCAATTTTTTCTTCTAGCTCGTCTGATACAGCTTTGGGGCAATTATTATTGATATAATCATTATATAATTGCTGAGCTTTTTCATCCTTACTAAGTTCATTATAAACCTTAGTAGATTCTTTGAGGATAGCTTTCAGTTCTTTCAACTGATCTTGCATAGCTTTCTTTAACTTCGGATCAAGACTTTCTTTAGCAAGTTCTCTTTCAAGTAATGATATCTCAGAATTGATTCTCTGTACAAGCTGAGGATGACAATCAAACTCATGGAAATCTCTGCAAGCATCTTCATAATCAGAATTAGCATCCTGCTTAGCTTTATCAAGATGACTAATATACTCTTGAGCTCTAGATTTTATTTTACCCATCTTCATAAGTGCAGATGCTATTTCGGGACCATAGCCACAAACACCAGCAAACTTATCAGCGATAACTTCATTCTGTCTACTAGGACTCTTCTTATTTTCTTCTTTTGCTTTATCACCAAGCTGTCTCTTATATTGTCTTAGATATTTTCCACCGCCAAGTCTGTTTAAAACTTCCATCTTATAATTGATCCAGTCATTTATCTTGGCACTTAATCCATTGAGAATACCCTTTAACTTGCTGGGTTTCTTCTTCTGAGTTTTTCTTTCACTTGCATTCTTTTTCTTATTATTAAACTGCTTTCCAAATAAAGCTTGCAATACTTCTACCAATGCACTATCGACCGTTGGATCTAAAAATAAAGTACAAACTGCCAAAATTGAATAGTATATTAATAATCCGATCAGCTGGTCATGATATATTCTTATAACGTCTCTATTATAGATTTCAATATCATTGTATATAAAATCAGCGAAGTTATGACCTAATTCATGTAATAATATAGCAAGTAACTCTCCATCTGTTAATGTCTCATTCATTAATAGACCAGAGAATATATTTATAATTACAGCAAAGTTATTATCCGGAACAAATCTGAATCCAGAATCCTTATCTGCTGTTACAAATACAGAAAGATCATTATATTTAAGTCCTACATCGAAATTAAGAGCAACCATCTGAGTATAAGCATTAATCTGTTCAGAATTGATAATCTTTATAGCACAAACATCCATTCCAAACTGCTTCTCAAATAGTCTATTCAAACGAATAGTTTCCGGAAGATTAGTCATATCTGTATAGAAACCTTTTTCTCTAATCTTAGCTCTTATTGCTCCTATCTGATTCTCCATTTCTATAAGAGTATCAGATTTACCAATATATGCTTCATTAATGGGATATCTTAACACATTAAAAATATTAGCCATTATCGTATCTCCTTATTAAAGAATGATTTCAAATATTATATAGATGTAAAGTCAACAAAAAATAAAAGCCACCCGTTAAGGATGGCTTTTATGTTTACTTGCTAAGAATAGCTTTACTTCTTGATGTCTTTCTTCATCGCATATCTTGCTGTGATAGCTGCAGCTATAAATAACGGATTGTAGCTATATTTTATAGCGGACTTCATTGCTGCTGAATAGCTCTCTTTGAACTTATCGATATACTGTCGCTCGCAGAGTAAAGTGCTTTTCGGCATCTGCTGCATAGAAACCAGCACCTCTGATACAGCTTTTTCAAGTCCATTTTTAGCCATCGATAAAGCATACTCATTGGCATCCATCTCGAATGTATCGAAGCCATGAGGGACTTCGAATATTTCGATACGGAAAGCATCATATGTAGTTCCTATGCGCTTGTAGCCTGTTTCAAACTGCCACAGGTGGCGCATTTCGTGATATAAGAGATGCTTTATTACGATCTTGTCTGTGTTTCTTAAGAACATCATCCTGTATTGCTTAAGTGTATCTGCCAACTTTGCAAGATCTATGCCTATAACGTTATTGCTTTCTGTTTTTGTTATTGTCCGATTGAATATATCGAACGTAGATCCTGCTGTATAGATTTCCCCTGATGCCTCCATCATGTTATTACCTTCTATTGTTCTAAACTCAAGTCTAGGTTTAGAAGTTAAGCCTATTGATTTTTTCACGCTGGGATAGATTTCTGTCAATACTTCTTCACACATTCTCTTTAAATTTATCTTCATAACATGGTCCTTTCTGTCCATAATATAATGGACTTGATAATGTTTATTGATTCACAATTATAGTATATAATCGAATAAATCGAAAATTACAAAAGGGATACAGCAAACGCTGTATCCCTCTTTTATTATTTCAATCCAAATGCTTTCATAGGGTCTATTGTGGTTACTTTAACTGTGGAATCATGAAAACTCTTCATTGAACGGAGTTTAAGTCTTGTTGGTATTGCTGAACATGCCATGCCTATATTCATGTTTCCTTCGCCTCTTCTATAGAAGAAGTTTCCAGCACATTTATTACATACTCCTGTTTTACTCTTACAGAATAATACTGATCTTAACTTTACAGTCTTTCCAATATACTTATCCATATTTTCAGATGTAAGTTCTTCTAATTCACCATTAGATTTGATCATATATGAATACATAAATGATGATATATTCTTTTTAGTAAGAGTAACTTCAATATAGTGTGTAGAACCACAATCAGAATCTGGAGGATCTAGTTTAATTGTAGAGGTAGCTACTTCTACTAGTTTTTCCCAGTATCCACCTAATTCTGTTTTCTTAGCTCTAGAATAAGGACCTCCGATAAGAGAGTTAGCAAGTAATGAATATTCATCTGCAGATATTCCATCCATGAATGAAGATTGAGCTATATTGAATTCTTGTTTAGATGTAGGATCTGGATTACGGACAGCTCCCTTCATAATATACATATTTTTAAAGTTATTCTCCAAAGAAGCTCCGGCTCCAGATAAATAAGGATCAAGTGATGGATCATCTTTTAAATACTCTTTAGCAAAAGCAACTAACTGTTTCTCTATATCTTCTGATACTGCAGCATCACCTCTATCTAAAGCTTCTTTATTCTCTTTGAATAATTTAGCTTTTAACTTATTTATCTCTTTGGTACATGCTAACATTTTTGCTGTATGGTTAGGAGATAATATAGTTTCAAAAGGCATAAAGAACTGAGCTGCATCTATCCATCTCTTATAAGATTCTGTATCTATCTTATTTTCCAGAAGAGCATATACAAGTTTATCCGATATATACTCAAAATGATCATTATCAATATTCTCGTTGTAATATCCACCTACTATTTTAGAATAACCAAAATCTCTTAAGAAAAACACATTAAATATCCAGATACCAAATGTTGTTGTAAACTTATTACTATTTGATACCTCTTTACCTTTATCATTGGTGAATTTGAATGCTTTTGGAGGAACATCGAATGTATCATAGTGATGACATAACGATTTACCATCATTAAAGCTACCAAACAATCTCATTATTACAGATTGAGTAATATCATCTTTGGTTATAACCAGCATTTGATTAACAAGATTGCTAGTATTTAATTCATCAATATTAAACTTCTCTACAGAAGCATTGGGATTGAAATCCCAATGCTTTGAAACTCTTTTTCCAGTATTAGTAGCCATACTCTACCTCCTATCAATAGTAAACTTGATAGACAATATCAATTCCTTTTGTAGAATCTACTAACCATTCATACGGGAAATTAAGCTTAGTGTAAGGATATACATCCTGATACCATTTATAAGTAACGTCTCCATCTGCAGTTTCAGTATACCAAGCAGATAAAAGAGATATAGTACTAATTCTAGCTTTATCCCATCCTAAAACTTCTTCAAAATAATCTCTGAAGTCAAGTCTGGTTATACGTAATCTCATTTCTACAAAACATTCTAACTTTTGATCAGAAGGATAATTGTAGATATTTGCAGCGGTTACTATAGTACCATCAGCATATCTTAAATTTAACTGAGGTGCAGTATCAAAAGCTTTAAAATAGTAAGCTATTCTTTCACCTTTATCAACACCTGCAGCATCTGTAAACTTATGATATGTCTTCTGACCATAGTAATACTTTCTAAGGTCTGGAGATAAAGGATTGTCTACCGGAACCCATCTAAAAGGCATAAGCATAGAAGAATTAAAGTCAGCTGCTGTTACTTCAGATGCTTTAGGACCCGGTTCAATTCTGTCAGAAGGATTTACAACATATACATCCTTAGGAGTAGCTCCACAACCATTATCACCAACAGCAAATAAACATACTATCGGGAGATTGGCTTTTTCTGTATCATATACACTATTGTCCAACTCAGTTTCTGAATTATATGTAGGAATAGTTATATCAGGCTTTACATCAAATACCTTTTCAGCATTTAATACAGATCCAGTGACAACAACTTTATTTTCATATTCACCTAAAACCTTACCAGTTTCATGATCTTTAAAGATAATCTTAGTTCTCTGAACACCAGCTCCACCACCTAATCTATCTTTAACTTCACTTATATCTGAAAGATTAAGCTGAACATTTTTGTTTGGAAATTCCGATCTTTTATATGAATGATTCATTTTAAATAATCCTCCTTTAAGAATTTAACAAATCACTATTTAAGCAATACTGCATTTTGTAGAAATATTTATCTATAACTCCAGGTTCTATAGATTTAGCTTTATCACATACAGAATTGAATACTGTAAGGGTTTCCATTAATGATTTGGTAAGATGATCAAATTCATCTTTATTAGCATAGGTATCTTTGAAATATAAACCTGCCTTTGGGTCTATACCTACAACTTCCGGATCTTTGGGTATAATCTTTAAATCGTTGGTATATTGCTTAGATAAAGTTACATTACCTTCAAGATATCCATTGCTTATCTTAACTTCTAATCCCTTACGATTAGCATACATATCAGATGCATTAGCACCATCAAATTCATAATTGAATCCTTGAGAACCAAACCAATCTGTTCTTTCATCATCTGGATTATAGTGATAGCCACCATCTATATTTATATAAGTAACCGTAGTAGTATACTCTTTAGCATTTCCACCATCTATATTCTCTAATAAATGAGGATCGTTATTAGCTGTTCCACCATTTACCATAAAGTATGGAGCACCTTCAACATCATATCCACCATTGACATCTTGCCAACCAAGATTTTCTCCATTGGCAGCATTAAGACCATCGAAATCATTATCCCAGAAAGGATCTGCATCGTAGTATGCATTGATATCTACAGCTTCTCTAATGTTGGCATTATCATGATAATTGAAATACATCTTAAAAGATGCAGTATCATATATAAATGCTTTTTCATATTTGGGATCAAATGTAATTGTATAATCAGCAATTTCATCTTGTCCAGATACATTATCAAATCCAGGAGTATTATTGTCTACTACTAATGTCATATAAGGATCTATAATATGAACCTTATAAGACTTAAAGAAATTTATAAGAAGATAAATATACCAAGTAATAGCAGACAGAGATTCTGTAACTGTAAATGAGAATATAAGATCAAGATGATCTCCATATATATAATAGCTTAATGTAGATATTACATCATTTACGATATCTCTTATTAACTCTTGCCTTCCTTCTATAGAAGACTGTTGCATTATTTCAACATACTTCTCATAAAGAATTAATCCATCAGTTCCTCTATTCTTTAATACATCTACAAGATCTGTATATCCTCCATAAAAGTCACTATCATACTTTCTAGTATACATTTCTTGGAAGATATATTCCAGAGTAAGCTTATCATTATTATTATCTACACTTTTAAGAGCATCCATCAATGCATCATATGCTTCAGTATTGTTCTGATACATATCAAGCAGTTCTTGCCAATTATTAGGTTTAAAATTCTTAACAGATTTAAACTTATTAATTCCTAATTCATCTAATGCAGCTTGAGCTCTTTCAGCATATTCTTCATTAGTAAGAGGAGTATCTTGTCCAGGATTATCAAAATCCATAGCTTCATAAGAAGCACCGAATATATAATGAGAATGTCTTCTAGTCTTTATAAATTCAACCATTGCATCATAATCAAAGTCAGGGTTAAATCCATATACTCTAGTTCTTTTCTCTCCATATATCTCTGGTATTATTCTCTTCTTCCAGTTATAATTATTATCATAATATCCATTCTCTTCATACTCATATGAAGATTCATAATCATACTCTGGAGGAATTATACTAGTGCAATCTTCATCTTCAGAATCTTTGTAGAATGAATTACTAAGTAATATTAAGAATAAGAACAGATTAGTTACTGTAAATCTAGCATCTTCATTTATAGAAGGTATTGCAGCTATTTCCAAATCTTCAAAATTAGAATCTGAAGACATTATAAGTCCTAAGAAATACTCTAACTGATATTGATATTCAGTCATAGAAGTCTTAAAGTCTATAGATATATACTTAGTAGGCTCTATAGAGAATTCTCTATCTAATATCTGTTCTTTTACAGTATTATGATCATTAGGACCATCCCAATAAGGATCTTGTAAAGTAATATCATTGTATAATGTATGATTCATATTATCCTTTATATAAGCATCATATGAATCACCTAATTTAGCACTTATAAATTCAAGACTATACTTTTCATCATTAGTTCCATTGATAATGAAATTTCCACGTTCATCTCTTTTTCTATTCTTAAAGAGATAGTACTCCATTATCTGAGTTCTATTATTATCAAATATTTCAAGTATATCATCATAGTTTCTATCTGAAGACTTATATTTAACAAGCTTATTCAGATTCTTAACTATTCGTATCTGATATCTGAGAGGAATTTCACTAAAGAATTTGACGCCATTAGACTCCAAGAAATACTTACAAGATCTTAAGTCAAATATATCTCTTCTTATATACCACTCAGATACTTCAGATATCATATCAGCAAATACTTGTGCTAATAACATTATGATCATTTCATAGTCATAATATTCACCATTAAAAGCATTTACATCGTGATAGTATCTATTAATATAGATATCTTTCTCTATAAGATATAACTCAGTGAATCTATCTTCTATAAGATAGTATACACTAGGCATATATAAAATATCCCATTTCTTTGCAACTCTGGATTTATACAATCCATTTTTCCATCTTGAATGGTATATAGTTACTTCATCTTCGGCACCAATCATTCGATTCCCAAGATAATCCATATATCCATAATTAGATCCAGGATAAGTTTTTCTTAACTCAGCCATTCTGCCTGAGCCATATAAATATGATATCAACTCATCATCTTGTTCATGAAGTGGCTTTGCAGGATCAAATGGAACAGTATCGGGAATATTATCTATAACTTTATCAAGATATACATAGTATAATTCACCTGTATTATAAGGTGGAAGTCCGATAAAAGTTCTATAATAATTATTCTTCTCTACAAAATCATCTTCAAAATATCCAGGAACTAGATTACCACTAGAATCAACATATCCGTTGATTGCACGCATAAGATCATCTCTATCCTCTTCAGGTATAGCAGATTTATCTTTAGCATATATCTTAGCATGATCAGCATCGTAGCCAAATCTCATTAGTTCTTCTGGGGTAAAAGGATATAGATTAAAAGGGATTTCATTGTTTGGATCTTCATATTTGAATATAAATAACTGCGCTCTACTTAATGAATCTTCTATTTCAGATCCATTGGCAATAGCATCATTCTTTATAACTATTCCAGATAGAATCTTTTTGCAGTTATATACAATTTCATCCATTAAGGGGTGATTGGTATAGGTCTTACCACTCATCGTAAAAGCCATCTTTTTTCACCTCCACACTATAAGTTAAAACATTAATATTATGTGATTTTTAGCCAAAAATAACTTATATATTAATATTAAGTAGGAGGGCTATATTATGACAAATGAGATAGTTCCTAAGAAAAGACTAGAAGAATATAATATCTATCCAGATATTATTCAGTTTCCAGATAAGAATCCATGTCTACATTCTCCATATGCTACAACTGATTTGTTTTTCTATCAAACTAGAGAAACATTTATGGATGTAGATGTGTTTAGAAACTTTTTAAAGAATGCAGAATCTAGATTTAGAGCATCGAGAGAATATAAAGCTTATAAATCTTATCTTATAGAATACTTGGGAATAGATAGATGCCAAGTATTTGGTAATATAACTGTAGAAGATGCTGAAATTGAATTACACCATAACGTATTAGGATTATTTGATATATGTTTACTTATAGCTTCTCATATAGTAAATACTATAGGTACTATTACTACATATGATCTTATTCAGTTTCTTATACAAGAGCATTGGAATAATAGAGTAGGAGTTACATTCTTAACTAAAACTGCTCATCAAATATATACTAACGATCCAGATGGCTTTATACCTCCTAATATGACATTTGGTAAATGGTGGGAGTTGCTATCTATATACAGATATGGGATTACTTACGATATAGCAAACAAGATTATAAGATATATAAAGAAATACCAAGAGCAGATGCCTCTTAGTATTGATTTGCCTCAACAAGATCAGATACTTAGTTTTGCTCAATATAATGAATATGGATGGCCAAAAGAATGGTGTGGAGAAATTCCTCCAGATGTAAGAGATATACATTCAGGAGAGGAAGTAAAGGAGGAGAGAAATTATGAATGGTGATATTTATATTACTATTTTATTAGCAGTTTGGAGTTTTATAATACTGGTATTAATTCGACAATTGATACTTCTTCCGATATTAAGGTATAAAGAGAATATAAAAAATAAAGAACTTAAGATAGAAGAATCTAAATTATATAGTAATATAGAGATTAATGAAGTTAATGCTCTACTGGACAAGTATTTTGATGATAGAGTTAAGTCTTATATACTGAATAACTTCATAAAAAATAAAGTTTCATATGTCAATGCTGAACAGAAGAGAGCAATGGTAAGAGATCTTACTAAAAGTACTATACTGGATATATCAGAACTCTATATATACTACATAAAGCTTCTGCATAATCTAAATACAGATGATGACTTAACATCATTCATATACGTAATGATAAGTAAATACACAGAAGAAAATGTAGCTGCTTTAAATTCTATTCCTTCTCCAGACAGATAATAATGTCCGGTACTCATATGAGTACCGGACTATTTTAATCATCAATATTTTCACCAATCTTTTGTTTATATATCTCTCTAATTCGAGATTGTTCTTTTTCTATTTCAAAGATTTGCTTACGATATTGTCGTTGTTCTAGTGGGATATCTGTATTTGATAACTTCTTTCTTATTCTTGCTATTTTATCTTCATTATCGGTATATAACTTCTTCGCTGATTCTATAAATGTATCACTCATGATATCCCCCAATTATTATATTATTTTGAGTATTAGATCCAATACCCATTTTATTATTGTGTAAAGTCCAATACAAGTGCATATAAATATGAATATGATAAACAATGTTGCAATAACTTGAGATATAGCAGAAGATTTTTTGACCGGAGTTTCTTCTTTCTCAGTCTTTTCTTTCATTTTCATATACTCTTTACTTTTCTTCAAAGCTTCCATCTTATTATCTATATGAGATATAATTGGAAGTTTATCTTGTAATTGTAGATCATCTATAAGCATAAAGAATGTTTCTACATCGACTATACCTGTAGGTTCCATATACATATCAGTTTGGAAATCTTTTACACCTTCAGTAGATACTATATAGTCTTTATCTATCATAATTTCTGTAGTAATATATTGAATATAAGGATCATCTTTGAATATCTCATCATATTCAATATCAAACTTGTTTTTAAACTTACTAAAGTCTATTACATTATCAGCCATAGTAATACCTCCTTATGAAGAAGTTATACTAATTCCTTTCTAGCCTACCTTTTAACTCAGTTAAGATACTCCATATTTCTCTAAGTATATATAGATTATAATTGATATCTATATTATCTATAGAGACATTACCAGTAATTCCAAAAGAACATCTTTCTACATTATTACCCATATTTATCATATATACAGACGAAGAATCAAATGTTCTATAATATTCTATTGGTAGTTGCTTATTTAAATACTGGCTTGTAAATTCATCTATGTATCTAAACGCATCATCAAGAGTACTTCTCTCTATCAATCCAATTAGAGTTGCTATAACCGCTAAAAAATAATCTTGATGTAAAAACAAATTCTCACCTAATCCCTTAACATCAACATTCATATCGTTATCTGAGCCAAACGATAAGAATATAACTAAGCGATCTATTTTCATCATTACGTTTGATACAGACTTAGGTCTGAATTCTATATATTCATCAAACTTAAGATTAGTTAAATCATAAGGAGTATTTACATATATAGCATCGTTTGCTACTCTCATAATTTGTATTGGATCAAGATTATTAGCAATAGCAAACTTCTTCTTATATTCTATTATACCATCACTGATTGTATTATAATAAGATCTATCAGATCTTATCATTAATCCAATATCTTTTTCTCTTATTCCTTTTGGTAAAGATGATAAGTATCTATAATAATTATCATCTATAGCATTCAATTGTCTTAGTACACTTATATTTGCAGCTTTCATATCATATTCAACTATCCTGCCAGATAGATATCTGACAGGAGTTAAATATTCTCTATTGCTTACAATATTTAAAATTTCGTTATCGCTTACCATATATATAGCCCTCCAAATATACAGGAGTTCTTCCATATGTATTATCAACTGTTTTTGTAGATTCGACAAAATTGCTGACAATTATATCAAATCTATCATTATCCTGATCTAGATTGAATAATCCATAGCCAGGAGCAAAATCAGAATTATCTATATTATTCTTAGCATATACGTAATCATAATCAGATGCAATCTGTACAGCATTATATCCATACCGCTGTTGTATTAACTTCATAAGAGATTCAATAAGATTTTCAGACCAATCTTCTCTACTTACCAATATCATTACATCTTTACCAATATACAGATGATATATGATCTGAAAGAAATTTACAAAGTTTATATCATCGGATAATATCCAATTCATATATGCTATATCAAAATCTTTATCATACAAATGTCCTAACGAATTAGGAGGTACAAGTTGTAGCTGTATTGCATTCTTTACCATCTTCATACTACTAAGATTATATACAATACAGCTATCACCAAATACTATATTTACTACTTCTGGATTGTCATATCCATACATTAACATCTCATATTCTCCTTAATACTTGATGTACATTTGGATTTCTATGTACTGCTTTATGAAGATGCATTATATAATCTATCTGCTCTTGATATGTTGTACCATATGGTCTCAACTCTGCTATCAATTGGTTTATAACAGGCTGATTATTTATAACAGCATCTATTGGATATAAGTATAGATAATCCATTGGTGATATTACATGAGCTGAATATATTAGATTTAACCATATTGGAATACAGCTATCATCATAATAGCAATTAGCGAGACTAGGATTTTGTTCTTCTATCATTCCAATATGGACTCCATAACATCTATAAATCAAATCTACAAGTTTATATCCAGTAGAATTAGATGATCCATATCCAGATGGTAAATATAATAACAGCTTTCCACCTTTAAAAAGAAAACTGATTATAGCCCCAATGAATTGCATCTGGAAAGGAGCCCTTAAATGATCTGAATATATACAGTCATATAAAGGCTCATTTCCATCTGATTCTGCAATTAAAGCTTCTACTGGAGGGAGTAAACACATCCCTCCAAGTACAGCTTCGTTATCCATCAAGGTTCTTTCATCTTCATCTAGATTGATTATCTTGGTACCATCTAAAGGAGCATCGTATATAACTTGAATATTACTGGTTATATAAATAGAACCTCTCAGGAACATAAAATCAACCTTCTTTCTTATTTACCAATGTAGGTAAAGCTCCTACAGGTGCCGGCTTCTTGTCATCATCTGAATCAATGTTTGCCGCTTTCTTCAATTCATTCAGATACTTATTACTTACAACAGTTAAAGCATCTACATTCTGATTGTTGATCGTACTTATAGCCATAATTGTTCCATTGTTGATTGTTACATAATCACCATCTAAGTTCTTGATAACTATGACATTTCTCGGCTGTAAATCCGGTAACAGATTCTTGATATCGATCAATTCAGCATCGAATTCTTCAATACTTGTATAGATCTTTGTTTTAGAATCAGCTATAGAAGAATCTTCTTCATCACTTTCAACCTTTACAGTTGTTGTAGAATTTGTTTCTGTTGCTTCATTAGAGTTGTTCTTTAAGAGATCATTATTTATATAAATGATCTCAGGATCTTCAGCTTCAGAAACAATTGTCTCTGTATTATCTTGAGCTACATACTTGATATAACTCTTTACTTCTACACAAGTCTGATTCAGATTCTCATCAACTTCTTCTTCCTTCTTAGAGAATACGAAATAGTTTTCTGATACAAGCTTAAGTGCAGATTCAGAAACAAATACATCATCAAGTTCCTCAATAGCATTAGGATTTGTATCCAGAATATGTCTATAGCCTTTATACAAAGTATCCATAAGTATCTGGAAGAATTCCTTATTGCTGCAGCTTGAATCAATAACTTCATAGATATTATCAACAAGATTCTTTAATGTACGTACAACAAGATCTTCTTTGATATTATCAAACTTAACTGCTTTGATCTCTTCAAGCATTTTCTGAGCATATTTCTCAGCAAGCTCTACATGAGGAGTATGATCTACAGTATCTTCGGTCTTCTCACCAAAGGTAACCATCTTTCTTGCTCCAGATCTATCTTCTTCTTTATCTTCAACTACAGCATTTACTACTTCTTTAAGTGTAGGTGCTGGTTCTTTCTTTACTTCTTCTACTATTTCTTCCTTGGGCTCTTCTTTCTTTACTTCTTCTGTTGCTTTGAAGTCAGTATATGATGCCCCATTGATTGTTCTTTCCGGACGTCTAGGAGTACTCTTAACTTCTTCCTTAGTTTCAATTGCATTGGAAGTATCTCCTCCTAATACAGTGCCGGGTTTGAAATTCATACTACCACCTGATACTATAATTCCCATTGCTTTTCTTGCTCCTTTCGTAACTATCATTTTATTTTTTATTTTCTTTTCTAGTTCCTTTGCTTTATACTTGGAACCACATTTCTTACACACCAAGAAGTTATAACCTGCATCGTAATCTATCTCTCCTTCACAACGTCCAGTTGGACTAGTAGCATCTGGTGCAGCGCAGAATAATTTATTACCATCAAGTTCGTAGCAATATGGATAATCTAATAGAACAGGTCCCATAGATTCTCTTATTCCCCAATTCATGAAGAATTTAGTTCCTATATCTGCCATTACATACTTTCCGATAAACCATTCATTGATAACTGTAAATATATCTTCTGCAACTGACAAGAATTGTTCTCTATTAGTGATTGGAACAACTCTTTCAAATAATCCAACAGTCCCGCAAGGACTTATCTCATAAACCTTACATACAAACGGCTTTAATAGATATTGTAATCTGAATTCATCTGGATTGTCTCTTCTACCAACATCATCGGTAGCGACCTTTATAATATAATCTGGAAATTCTGGATGTCTATAAGAAACTCTATTAGTGCCGCCTATAAATTTAACTAGACCCCTAGAGGTGCAAATCTGATCAATCAATTTATATCGTTCTTCTGGGTGTGAAGATAACCTTAAACTAGTTGCAATTTGATGTAACTGCTCTATATCATACGGGGATAAGAAATAAGTAAGTGGAGGAGCTTGAAGTTTATCAAAATCAAACTCTTCAATAGTAGTTCTCTTACTTGTTAATCTATTGAGGATATAGTTTCTGTCATCCATCACTTACTATCCTCCCGAATATATCGAATTTGGAATTGAATTTACAAATTGATAATATCTTTGTCGGTGAGCTTCATATCCAGCTTCTTGTGAATTGTGAACTGTATATGATTCCCCAGCATGTGAACCAAAATTACATTTAATAGTTAATGTACCATCATCTTCCAATTCTGCATTTTGACTCAAAACTGGAAATTGATTTAACATTGCTTGTTTTAACCCCATAGAAGAATCTTGTTGTGTTGGTGCTGTCTGCTGTATATCAAATCCTCGTTCTCTGGCATATCTTTCTTCTGCTTTCTTCCTTACAAAATATCGATAGCCATTATCACCAGACTGATATAAGTTTTTACCATTACGTCTTCTATGCATCTCATCGTCCATTTCCCATTTGGCTTTTACTACACCCATATTGAGAAATGTGTCATACATATTTGAATCAGGTGGAATAATATCATTAAACTCTTTTGAGACTTGTGCATGGAATGAGTTATATATAGCTGCATTACTCCAAGGTTCAAGATTGCTTAAAACTCTGTCTTTATAAGCAACCTCTGGAGTTGTTGGTACATAAGCTTGAGGTACATCGATAACTCTACCGGTATATCTTTCTTGTATAACTTCTTCACCTACACCATCATGATTTATTTTATGAGCTAATCTAGATAGATTCATATTGAAATCTAATCTATTTTGCCTAGCCTGATTCTTTATCTCTTCGACTTTAAGTCTTATCGCATTATCCAATGCATAATTTGTTGATTGAGTATAATATGGTGCTCCATAATAGTTATTATATCCATAATATCCATTATAGTTATAACCAAAGTTATTTTGACTGTCTATAGATTTCTTAGCCTCAGTCTCTATACTCTCATTCCAACATTGATACTTCAGTCTCTCAATTTGATCTTCTATATCCATTGGAGCCAAATACTCATTACCAGATGGATTATATCCTGGAATCTGATAAGTAGTCGGAACTTGTTGCTGCATCATTGGGTTTTGATAGCCATTGTTCCATTGACTCTGATATCCATATTGATTATAATACTGCTGATACGTTGGCTGTGCATTATATCTATATGGACTTCCAAGACCTTGCTGCGGATAATAATTATAGTTATAATTATAATAACCAGGAGGATTCATAAACTCCATTCCTCCATTATACCCATAGTTTCCTGGATAAATAGATACAGGTTGCATCATCTGTTGAGCTCTGGCATTTGGATTATAACTATATTGTCCAAAAGAAGCCATATTAGCTGCTTCATATTCAGACATTGAAGATGGAGAACCTTGAATAGGTTCTCCAGTTATCATATCTTCTTGCTGCATTATGATGCTCTCCTTTGTTTAGTATAATATAGGACCTACACCCTGAGCTTCATGTAACAACTTCTGTTTCTTTAACTTCAATTTTATCTTCTTCTTTATATCTGTTTCTTTATTTATTTTTTCTTCTATCTCTCGAACTTCCTGCATTATATCATAAAAACTTTTGCCAGGTAGTCTATTAGCTGGTCTTACTATTTTTGACATTGATATTTCCTCCTCTCCAATATTATAATATACAACTCAAATTGAAA
>Ga0326512_10000321_pt1 | contig 40898 bp, 64 predicted proteins | sample 1_2617_0518_D_FD_203652 | JGI IMG/M metagenome (GOLD analysis project Ga0326512, IMG submission 203652) | Bovine rumen microbial communities from UC Davis, California, United States - 1_2617_0518 | ecosystem: Host-associated > Mammals > Digestive system > Stomach > Rumen | place: USA... | reverse complement strand
AAAAATTAATAGTTAAATTATTGCTCTTTAAATAATTGTAGGACATATCTAAATGTTCTTTTTTAAATTTATCAAAAACTTCACAATAGACATTTAATGTAGTGGACACATTTGCGTGTCCCATTATTTTTGCTAATACTGCAGCAGGCATTCCTGATTCAATACATCTGGTTGCAAAAGTATGACGAAGCATGTGCTGATGGACATCGTAACCTTTGCTTATATTATTATCTCTACAAAAATACTTAAACATTACATTTACTGTATCTGTACTAATGCATTCTTTATTTGAATTGCAAAAAAGCAAATTGTAATCATTTTCTGTATAATACTCTGATGATAAATATTCTTTTAAAATATTTTCTACATTAGAATCCATTATTAGATCTCTAATACCATTAACTGTTTTTGTATATAATCCGATTTTTGCACGATCATCAAAAGTTCGTGTAATAGTTCTTCGTATATGAATGATTTTATTTTCAAAATCAATGTCATTAATATCTAAAGCATTTATTTCTCCCATTCTCATTCCTGTATATAAACTTAAAAATATTTGATATTTATATCTAAATTTCTTTGCTTTTAATAATTCTTCTATAAGTTGTTTTTGTTCTTCGATTGTAAAAGCAGAAACCGATTTTGATTTGTTTTTATATTTTGATGATAAAGGTATTTCAAATTCTAATTGATCATCAAAAAAATTATAACGCAGTATATTTCGCCTTACAGCTATTTTAAATGTATTATTAACAATTCCATATATTTTAGCAATTACAGAATCAGAATATTTTGTAATGTATGCAAGAAAATCTTTTACATCATTGTCTGTTATTTTTTGAAGCTCCATATTTGCCATATAATGAGAGGATATATTTTTTAATGTATGCAATTTTCGAGAGTAAGACGATTCTTGTAGCTTATTCATTTTATATCCAGCATCTATAAATTCCTTTGCAATAGTGTAAAAAGTTATTTTTGATTTATCTACATAAGTGTCTGTGTTTAATTCTGTGATAACTTTTTCTAATTTGTTTTTTACTTCTTGTCGTGTTTTTCCATAAATAGTCTTTCTTTTTCTTTTTCCTGTTTTTTCATCGCACATAGCAATAGTATATTCTGTAACCCATAATGTTTTTCCATTTATTTCTCTTTTGAATATTGTACCTTCGCCGTTTCCACGCTTTTTAGATGTACCCATAATAAAAAACCTCCATTTTTCTCTTAATACCACTTGAAAAAATGAAGATTTTTGTATATAATACAAAAGTAATCACTTTTTAAGTGGTTGCGTCCTGGATAATGTGTGGTTGTCGCAAATTTACACATTATCCTTTTTTTATTTCTTTCTTAAACCTACAAATAATATTGATATACCGCAAGTCATTAATGCAAGGAATATCTTAAATATTGAATAAGGTCTTTTGACTTTTGTTTGCTTTCTATTTCCTCCAGCAGTTTCTGTATAATACAAACCTGTTCCAGGAATACCAACTGAAGCTGTTTTCCTTCCATTAGAATTAACTGAATAACGAGCTCCTTTAGTTCCAACACTTAAACCAACTGAATTTTTATTGATATTTAAATTTACTCCTTTGCAAATTTTAATTCTTTTTCTAAATCTCCATCCCATATAAAACCTCCTTATTTGAAAGCACTTTTATTTTCTACTTTAATTACTTTTCCTATAATAATGAAGTTCTTTTCTTTTAATTCTTCTTTGGTACATTTTATAATTGGAAAATAAGGATTCATTGCATGAAATTCTACATAGTCCTTATAGTCTATTATTTTTCTGATCATATTTTTATTTTCTAATTTAAAATAAATTGTATCACCAGAAATAAAAGTCTCCTGGGGCTGAATATAAGCAACATCATCTACACCAAGAAGAGGCAACATAGAGTCATCGGTAGATATATAAGTCATTATTTGTGTTCTTTCTTCATCAGGAGTACGATCTATATTTGTGTCAAATCCCATTAACCAGGCTTCGTTTATATCAAGAGCTTTTGCTAATATATAAATATTGTCTTGTTTTGCTTTATACTTTCCAGATAAATAATTACTGATAAGAGATTTGTCTAATCCAGTTTTTTCAACTAGATCCACTTGTTTATAATTTCGTAAAGTCATAGCTTTTCTTAATCTTGTTGAGAATGTCTCCAATATAATCACCTTCCTTTATAGCCTTATTATAAGCCAAAGTTGAGAAAAAAACAAGTTTTTTTGAAAAAAAATAAAAAAAAGTTGAGAAAAAATCAAAAAAACTATTGACATTTAAAAAATAATAATATATTATAATCACAGAGTTGAGAAAACTCAATAAAACGAAAGGAGAAAAAATATGGAAGAAAATAAGTTGGAATTTGACTACAGCAAGCTATTAGGAAGGATTAAGGAAAAGTTTGGAACACAAGATAATTTAGCAGCCAAAACAACAATGTCTGTAACATCATTAAATTACAAACTAAACAATAAACTAGAATGGAAGCAGAAAGAAATATTAGAAGTAGCTTTATTATTGGACATAGCATTAGAAGAAATAAAAGATTATTTTTTTACATTAAAAGTTGAGAAAACTCAATAAAACAAAAAAGGAGAATAAAATGAAAAATAAAATTAATGCGACAACCACACAATTATTAAGGAGGAATGGAAATGGAATTAAAAGATAATATTTTTTACACACCATCGACATTTGCAGATTTAAGAGGATGCAATATTGATACAGCAAGAACAATATTTAACTTGCCTAATTTTCCAAGTGAAAACTTTGGAAAAGAAAAAGTTGCTTTAGGTAGTGCAATAAGAGAATGGTATAGAGAAAAAAGAGTGAAAGGGGAATAAACAAATGAAGATTATTAATATGAAGAAATTTATAACAAGAATATTAGATCTTGTAATTATTATAGCAACAACAGTATTAACACCAATGGCAATTAATTATGCAAATGCCTGGAGAGGATATAAAGGTTTTGGAGGAGAATATTTGCTTCCAATATTAGGATTATTAGCAATATTAGTAATAGAAACAATTTACGAGGAAAGCAGCAGGAGGTAAGACTATGAATATAAAAGAATATGTAAAAAGTTTATTTATCATATACAGATACAACAAGATGAAAGCAACTTTGCGTATTATGAAAAATAATTTAAAACTTTTGAAAGGAGGAAATTAAATGGGATATGAAAAAATCAAAGGTATTATTTCTGATATAGACGAATATCACAACGAAGCTGAATTAAGAGAAATATTACAAGAAATTCTATTCATCTGTGAAGAAAACATTAAAAAAGAACCATCTACCAGCGACCAAACTGAAAATAGATAGTTCAAAAATATTTATATAAATACTTTCTATTTATATTTTAACATAGAAAGTTAGAAAGGACAAGAAAAAATGAGTAATTTATACCAATTAACAAGCAATTATGAAACAGTTTTAAATATGCTATATGACGAGGATGTAGACGAGCAAATGATCCTTGATACCTTAGAAGGAATTGAAGGAGAAATTGAAGACAAAGCTGATGGATACGCAAAAATTATAAAGGAATTAGAAGCAAAGAAAAATGCTAGAAAAGAAGAGGCAAAAAGATTAACTGACAGTGCAAAAGTAATTGAAAATAGAATTAATTATTTAAAACAAAACTTATTTAATTCTATGAAGACAACAGGAAAAACGAAGTTTTCTACAGAACTATTTAATTTTAGCATAGTAGGAAATGGAGGAAAACAAGCACTTACTATTAACGGAGATGTTCCTGAAGAATATAAGAAAATAATAAAAGAAAATGATAACGAAAAAATAAGAGCTGACTTAGAGGCTGGAAAAATATTACCTTTTGCTTATTTAGAGCCAAGAGGGGAAAGTTTGAGGATTAAATAATGGGTAACGAAAAAATAGAAAATAGAGTAATTTTATCTCTTGATGATTATTTAAAATTAAGAGACAAACAATATGAAACCAATAAGAATATTGAAGAGTTATTAAATGTAATTTATACAGCCACAGAATTAAATAGGGATAAAACGGATTTAAAAATAGATGGTTATTATTTAAAAGGAGAAAGAATTAAACTTTTAATTAAAGAAATAGATCCTGAAAGATATCAAAAAAGATTAGATATATTAAAACTCGAGGAGGATGAGGAATAGATGAAAAGAAAAGTTGAAAATTTAAATTTAGACAGTGAATTATTAAAACCAATGAAAACTAAATTAGAAAGCTCAATTGATACACTGACAAAAAACGCAATTTTAACAGGAAAAGAAGCAGAGATTACATTAAAAATAAATGTCAGCATAAGCAAAAAAGACAGAGAATTTAACGATGAAAAGCAAGAATATTTACAACCAAATTATGATTATCAAATATCAGAAAAAATCAAAGAAGCAAAAGGATCATATAAAGGATTTGTTGGATTCAATTATGCTGTAACTATAAATGAAGATGATAATTTAATAGTTCAGGATGTAAATGAACAACAAAGTTTATTTTAGGAGGTAAGTTATGGGAATACCAGTATTAATAATAGGAAAATCTGGTAGTGGGAAAAGTACAAGTTTAAGAAATTTTGGAGAAAAAGAATTAGCACTTATAAATGTAATAAGTAAGCCACTACCTTTTAGAAAAAAATTTGAAAGTTCTATAAATACAGATGATTATTTAACTATTATGAAAAAAATATTTGCGACAGAAAAAAAATCAATAGTTATAGATGATTCAGGATATTTAATTACAAATCAATTCATGAATAATCACAGTAAAGTTGGTGGAGGAAATGCAGTTTTTAATCTTTATAACGATTTAGGAGATAAGTATTGGTCTTTAATTGAATTTGTAAAAAACAAACTTCCATCGGATAAAATTGTTTATTTTATGATGCATGAAGACAAAAATGAATTTGGAGATATTAGACCAAAAACAATTGGGAAATTGCTTGATGACAAAGTCTGCATAGAGGGGATGTTTACAATTGTACTAAGGTGCATGAATGACAATAATAAACACTATTTTACTACACAAAGCAATGGACAAGATGTTGCAAAAACTCCTTTAGGAATGTTTGAAGACAACGAAATAGATAATGATTTGAAATATGTTGATACAACTATAAGAGAATATTATGAATTAAATAAAAAGGAGGAAAAGCCAAATGAGTCTGCAAAGGAAAGTACAAAGAACGATTCTAAAGAAACAATGGAAAGACCACAATAAGGAAATAGCAAAAAGATATAGAACACCATTCAAAGATTTTTGGAAATGGTTTCAAAATAGAAAGAGAGGTGAAAAATAATGGTCGTAATGATAACAAGTGAAGAATACAAAGAATTAGTAATAAAAGCCAATAAATATGATGAATCTCAAAAAGTGAAACCTGAAAATGCAAAAGCAGAAAAAATTGACACTGTAGAAGTTAAGAAAGTAACACCTCAGGAAATGGGGAAAATATTAGATGATTTAAAAAATAAAATTATAGGGGAGGAAAAATAAAATGGAAAAACCACAAGGATTTGATGAGGCACAAGCCTTTGGAGAATTTGAAACATTACCTGCAGGAGGATATAAATGCATAATTAAAAAAGTAGCTTGTGAAAAAACACAAGCTGGAAAAGAATTTCTAAAATTAGCGATTGATATTTTAGAGGGAGAATTTAAAGATTTCTTTCAAAAGAAATTCGATAATGACACTAGAGAAGATAGAAAATGGAGTGGAGTATGGACAGTCTTTACAGAAGGTTACAATCCAGGAACAACAAATCCAAAATTTAAAGGATTAATAACTTCTGTGGAAGCATCAAATTCAGGGTTTAAGTTTAACTTTGATGAACAAACATTAGCAAATAAAAAAGTAGGAATTGTATTTAGAGAAGAAGAATTTGAAGGGTATGATGGTCAAGTTCATACATCTACAAAACCATTCTTTGCAGTAAGCTATGATAAAGCTGAAGAAGCAAAAATACCAAATCCAAAAAAAGTAACACAAAAAGGTGAGGCATTTGATGATTTTACAACAGGCTCTGCTGCAGATAATGACGACTTACCATTTTAGGAGGTAGCAATGGATTTGATAAGAGAAGTTAAGCAGAGAGCAGATATAGTAAGAGTAGCAGAATATTATGGATTAAAACTTGATAGGGCATATAAATGTGTATGCCCATTCCATAAAGAAAAGACAGCAAGTTTCTCAATATCTCCAAGTAAACAAATATGGCATTGCTTTGGATGTGGAAAAGGTGGAGATGCAATTTCTCTTGTATCAGAACTGTTAAATATAAATAATTATCAAGCAGCAAAAAGTATAAATGACAAATTAGGATTAGGAATAGACACTAATCAAAAAACAACACATTTTGAAATTAATAAGTACCAAAACAAAAGAAGAATTGAAGAAATGTTTAAGCAATGGGAAAATAAAACATTTCAATTATTGTGCGATTATTTGCATCTAATGTGGCATTGGGCAGAAGAAAAAGCACCAAAAAGCCCTGACGATGAAGTAGATGAGTTATTTGTAGAAGCAATGCACAATATAGACTATATTGATTATTTATTAGATGAAATTTTTATAAATGGAACTGATGAAGATAAAATATGGTTTTGGAAAACACAGAAAAAGGTGGTGAGTAGAATTGAAGCAAGAGTTAGAGCTATCAGACCAATTAGTAAGTGAAGGAATGACACCTTTAGGAGAAATATCTGAATTGACAAAAGAAGAAATCCTTGATGAAAAAATATTTGAAACAATATTTGGAACAGAAAATCAAATTGCAAGAACAAGATTAATCGTAGCTTTAGGTGATAAAGCAAGGGAGCTTGGAGTAGCAAGAAGTTTTGATAAATTATTAAAAGCATACCAAACAGAATACGCACAACAATATAAACAAAAAGGTAGTAATACAATTCAATTCACTCGCCCACCAATAGAAAACTTGAAATGTGGAAAATGGGAGTGTGTTGATGCAGGAGTAACCAAAAGCTCTATGAGTGCAGGAATGATTCCAACAACGATAATAGCTTGCACTCATCCAATATTACCAGTAGAAAGATTAATAAATGTTGACTCTGAAACTGAAAAAATAAAATTAGCATTTTTCAAAGATAATAAATGGCAATACATAACAGTTGAAAGAAGCATGGTAGCAAACAAATCCAATATTATTCAATTATCCGACAGGGGAATAGAAGTAAACTCAGAAAATGCAAAAGACCTGGTTTCTTATATTGCAGAAGTAGTTTCATTAAATGCAAAAGAAATTCCAGTTAATCGTAGTACGGACAGGCTTGGATGGATAGAAGATGAATTTGCACCTTATGTTGAAGACCTGAAGTACGATGGGGATTTTGCTTTCAAGGATGTTTATGAAAGCCTTAATGAAGTTGGAGATTATGAAGAATGGAAAAAGATGTGTAGAGAAGTAAGAAAGAAAAGCAAAATTGCACATTTACTTGTAGCATCTTCATTTGCTAGCATACTAAATAAAAAACTGGGAGTATTGCCTTTTGTTGTACATATATGGGGAGGAACTGGAACAGGAAAAACAGTAGGCTTAATGCTTGCTATGAGTATATGGGGAAATCCTGAAGTTGGAAAATTAGTAAGAACATTAAACGCAACACAAGTGGCATTAGCAAGATATGCATCCTTTGTTCACGATATACCTTTTGCTGGGGATGAATTACAAACAATAAAAAATAGATGGGATTCATTCGATAATTTAGTTATGTATTTAACTGAAGGTGTCGACAGAGGTAGAGGAAAAGCATACGGTGGAATTGAAATCTTAAAAGAATGGAATTGTAGCTTCCTTTTTACAGGAGAAGAACCAATCACAAAACAAACCTCAGGCGGAGGAGTAAAAAATAGAGTTATAGAAGTTGAAGCAACAGAAAAAGTAATTGAAGATGGAAATTATGTCAGTAATTTTGTTAGAAAAAATTATGGATTTGCTGGTAAAGAATTTATTAAAAATATACCAAAACAAGAAGAATTACAAGATCGTTATAGAGAAATATTTAAGAATATTTTGAAAGAAGCGGACACAACTGACAAGCAAGCAATGGCAATGGCAACAATACTTTTAGCTGATGAAATATCTACGGATCTAATTTTCAAAGATGAAAAGTTGAAGTTAGAAGATGTAAAAGACTGGCTTACAAATACAAAAGAGGTTGATGTTGCAACTAGAGCATACGATTGGACTATTGACTGGATTTCACAAAATATAAATAGATTTAAAGAAAATGAAACAGGAAACGGAGAAACCTGGGGAAAATATGCTGAAAATGAAGACACTTGTCTAGTAAATAGGAATGTTTATATAGAAGCATTAAACAAAGCAGGATTTGATTTTTCTGCAGTAATAAGAAAGTTTGCAGATAGAAATCAGATCGTAAGAAATTCACAGGGAAAATTCTCACATCAAACGAAAGTGTCTGGAATAAAAGCAAATTATATAAAATTTAGATTAGAGCCTGACAAATCAGATATAGCTTATGAAGAAAATTATCAAGAAACTATGGAAGACCTGCCATTTTAGGCTTACCTAAAACAGCAAAGGTAAGCCTAAGGTAAGACCACACGAAAACATACAGACAAGCGACTTTCATTAAATAAAAAACTAAAAGTCTTACCTCTTACTAAAATTATATTATCACATGGGAAATTATTATTTTTAGACTAAAAAATTTATTCATTAAATAAATATACTTATACCCTTGGAAAAAAGGTAAGACGGTAAGACCTTTTGAAAAATAGCATATTTGAGGCTCTAAATTTTATAAAAAAATGGTAAGTTTGGAGGTAAGACTATGAAAAATAAAGAGCAAATTGTAAATGATTCTATAAAACTTGAAACACCTCCTGAAGATTATAACTTAATAGAAATACATTGTTTTTTAGCACTAAAACAACTAACAGTAATGTTTTATAATAAGCAGATTTCAAAGGAAAACGCAGGAAAAACAAAGCAGAAAATATTATCTACTTATGAAAAACAATGCAAAGAATATGAATTTGAAAGAAGTATGTTTCAAGAACATATACAACACATAAAAGAAACAGAAAATGCAAGAACGAAGTTACGCAAAATGTTAAATGGTCAAGATGAGTACAACAAACCAATAACTGAAGAATCGTATTGTGAAACTATAAATACTTGCATGGAAATTATATCAAAGGTATTTAAGGGGGAATTTATATGATTATATTTAGTCAAAATAAAGATGAAATAGTGAATTTTGATAATATTATAAACATTATGATTACAGATTGCGATGGAGACTTTGTAATATCAGCTGTCGCTTTAGTTGGAGTAGATGATGTTTATAGAGAATTAGGTTATTACAAAACAGAAGAAAGAGCAAAAGAAGTATTACAAGAAATAATTAGTAAATACAGACAATGGAATAAAGATGCTAATAATGCAGTTACTATTATTCCAAAAGTATATGAAATGCCAAAGGAGTGAAAAAAATGGAGAAACCAACAATATGTAGATATTGTGGAAGTCCAGTAGTATTTACATCAAATGCAGAAATATATGGGAAAGAATACGGAAATGGAAAATGTTATTTGTGCAGGAATTGCAGAGCATTTGTAGGAGTACACACAGGAACAGAAACACCACTTGGAACTTTAGCAAACGAAGAACTGAGAAGATATAGAAAAGCAGCACATTTCTGGTTTGATAAGATTTGGAAGAAACCAACGAGAATAACAACAAGATATAAGGCTTATGAATGGCTTTCAAATGAACTTGGACTTCCCAAAGCAAAAACGCACATTGGTATGTTTGAAAAAGATCAATGTGAAAGAACTGTTGAAATAGCACGAAGGATATTACAAGAAAATGGGGTGACGGAATGGAATTAAAATTAAGGGATTATCAGCAAGAATGTCATAATCTAATTGAAACATTAGAACCAGGATCATACTTAATACAGATGGCGACTGGATTAGGAAAAACAGCAACATTTGCAACATTAAAAAGAAAAGGTCGTGTATTAGTTCTCGCACACAGGGAAGAGCTAGTTACACAACCTGTCAAATACTATGACTGCCCAGTTGGAATTGAAATGGCGAATCACAAATCCAACGGAGAAAATGTTGTCATAGCATCTGTACAAAGTATAATACATAGATTAGATAAATTCAAGCCTGATGATTTTGACATGATTATCACAGATGAAGCACATCATGCTGCAGCAAAATCTTACAGGAAAGTATATGAATATTTTAAGCCGAGATTACATTTAGGTTTTACAGCAACACCAAACAGGGGTGATAATGTAAGACTTGATGATATATACCAGGACATAATATTTGAAAGGGATATCAAATGGGCAATTCAAAATAAATACTTAACTGATATCTATTGTATGAGAGTTAATATAGGTTATGACATTTCAAAAGTAGCAAGAAGAATGGGAGATTTTGCACCAGGGGAACTTGAAGAAGCAATGAACCAAGATGTACTAAATGAAGCAATCGCAGAGGCTTATTATAAACACGCAAAAGGACAAACCTTAATATTTGCTTGTAGTGTAAATCACGCTGAAGAAATCGCAGCAAAAATACCAGGAGCTGTTGCAGTAACAGCAAAAACAAAAAACAGGGATGAGTTAATTAAGAAATTTACTAATCGAGAAATACCTGTACTTGTTAATTGTATGATATTCACAGAAGGAACGGATATGCCACTTGTTGAAACAGTAATGATTGCAAGACCAACAAGCAACAGCAGTTTATATACTCAAATGGTGGGCAGAGGATTAAGACTTTATCCAGGAAAAGAAAAATTGACATTAATAGATCTAGTTGGAACAACAGGCAGAGCAAATTTGTGTACAGCACCATCCTTACTTGGAATAGACTTAAATAATGTGCCAGCCAGCAAACAAGATGAAATAATAGGCGACTTATTTGAATTACCTGATCTAATTACTAAAAAAGCAGATTGTCCGTCAAGTTGGATAAGGAATGTTGAAATTGTAGACTTATGGGCAAAAGAGCAGGAATATAACACGCATGGAGTTAATTATTTCAAAATGCCTAACGGAGACATGGTAGTAACTATTCCAAAAAGAAAAATAAGGATTCCAGCACAAGATGAACTTGGAAAAACAACATTAGGCGGTAAAAAAATGAGTATGCAAAAGGCATTCGATGAAGTGTATTTATATCTGAAAGAAAACTGTGCTGATTATGAGTATATTTGGAATGTTGATTCAATGAGAAAATGGGGAAAATACCCTGCAAGCGAAAAACAAATTACACAAATTAAAAAGTTTATGAAAGACTTTGATACAGAGAATTTAAGTAAGATGCAAGCATCACAAATTTTAAATAGATTATTTTGTAGGTAGGTGATTAAAATGTTAAGAATTTTTTTACAATATATAGTTTTATTAAATAAAATCAGAAAATCAAAAATGAAGGGATATGAAGGAATCCAAGTTTCATTAATATATCCAATAAATCAAGAAAAATTAAAGAAAAAAGGTTATTCTGTATATACACCAAGTTTATTTAGAAATTGTTACACAATAAGGTGGGTGGATTAAATGCCAAGAAGAGGATTTCAATTTGAAAATCAAATTAAAAAAGTATGTGAGTATGTAGAAGCAATAGGTGGACACGCACACAAAAATCACGCAGAAAGATTGCAAGATGGAACTTACATAAAAGGAGAGCCTTTTGATTACGAGATATTTCTTCCTGATTATAAAGCTGTATTTGATGCGAAAGAATGTAAAACTAGACAATGGCACATGGTTGATAAAGATATAAAACAATGTGATGAAATGAAAAAATGTAAAAACGCAGGTCTCAAAGCATATTTCTTAATATGCTTTGAAGGACACGATGTAAGAATGATAGATGTAGATGTAGCAATAGAAACATTAAAAAGAGGTAGCAAGACAATTCATGCAGAAGGAAATCCTGATTGGGATTTAATTAAAATTTTAGGAGGTAAAACAAATGGATGAGAAAGATTATATTGAATTACAAACTTTATTAGTAAAATTAAGAGTTGCAGCACTAAAAGAAATAAGCAATCCAAATCTTACTGCTCAATTTAGAGATAAAGATATGAAAATAATTAGGTATGTAGACTGGTTAAGAAATAATACAATATTACAAATCTATGGAGGAGATGAAAATGAACAAAAGGTGTACTAATTGTGGAAAGTTTCCTTTTTGTAAGGATATTAAAGAACCAGGAAAAGAAAATAATTGTGATAAATGGATAAAAAGAAACTTAGAGGAGGTGCAAAAGAAATGAAATGTGGCGATAAAGAATGGAAACATTGTAGAGTAGAAAAAATGGGCTGTAAAGGTTGTCATTACGATAAAGAGAATATTCAAGAAGTAATAAAAGGACTTGAAGATCTAATAGATGATAGATTGAGTTTTGTAGCACCTGATGATTATAAGGATGAAGATAATATTTTTCTAAAAGATGTAAGAATATTAAAAGAAGCAATACAAATTATTAAAGGAGAGAATTATAAATAAAATGAAAGTATTTAGATTTATGAGTAAAGTAGAATTTGAAAAATATAAAAGAGACTTTCCTTTGAGAAACAATACAAGACATGATGGCAAAACAAATTCGGTGGGCTTTTGTTTCTTAAATTTGGAAGAATATACTCCTGAAGAAGCGATGCACTTTTTAAGCGGTATAGCAACTTTTGATATATGTGCAGTATTTGAAACAGAAGAAAGATTGAATAAAACTTACGGAGTATATGCCAAACCAATAAAAAGTACAGGAAATATTTTTGAAGATTTATTAAATGTATTTAGTGGTTTTACAGATAGATTTACAGCAAATGAATATTGCATAAATGAATATAGTAAAAAAACGATGAAATTAATTAAATATAGTGAAGAAATATGGAAGCAATGGGATCCTACAGAAAACCAGTCAAAATTAAAATGGGTGGAGGTATAAATATGAGTGTAAAAAACAAAGTTAAAAGACTAAATAGAGAAATAGAAAGATTAAATCAAGAAATAATTACACTAAACAGAAAAAATAAAATATTAGCAAACAAAGATGATACAGACAAAAAAATACTTGAAAATATAGTGAAATTTGCAATAACAAACCATATTGGTGGACTTCGTGGTGGAATGGCTATTGATTGGATTGGCGTAGACAAAATGGAAAAATTAAAACTAGATATAGAGAAAAATCCAATTGAACGCTGTTACATAATGCGAGTGCTTTATTAGGAGGATAAGTAAATGAAAATATTAATATTAATTATAGGTTTTATATTTGGAGTTGCAGGAGAATATAACGCAGTAAAAGATGATATTAGAAGAGCCAAAACTCTTGATGAATTGAAAAATAAATATAAGGTTATTGATATTTAAGAGGTGGTTGGAATGAATAAAAAAGATATAAAAATCGGTGATACACTTTACTGGAATACAACAGGAGCATTTGGTATAAATATATCTTTACAATGTAAAGTTATTGATATTGGAAGATGGATTTGGGTTCATGTAAACGGAAATCTAGCTTATAATAATTTATTGCAATCGCAGTTAAGCAAAGAGCCATTATATAAAGTTACAAATAAAAAAAGTAAGTAAATAAATTTACTTACTTACAAAATTTCAAAAACAAACTTAATATCCAAAATGGGAGGTGCTAAAGATGAAGGTGCAGGAAGTATTAGAAAACTATAATTCATTAAAAGCCAGCATCACAATCGTAGAAGGAGAAATCCAAGAATTAGAAAATGAAATATTGGACTGTAAGAGTTCAAATTTAGATGGTATGCCTAAACCAAAAGGTTTTACATCATCTAATATAGAAAACTTTGTTGCTGAAAAGCAAGAAAAAATAGAAAAAAAGAAAAGGTACATAAAAAGGACTGAAATAAAACTAAAAATAGTTGAAGATTTAGTTAAGACTTTGAAGAAATATAACCAGGATATAATAGAAATGAAATATTATCAGATGATGAGTATTGAAGAAATTGCAACAAAAAAAGATAGAGGATATGGAGCAATACAGAAAACCATTGATAGATCAATAAAAATTATGCAAAGGGAATACAACAAGAACAAAATGTCTTAATTTTGTCTATAAAATTTATGTATTTTGTCCGTAGAATGGCAAAAAATAATCTGCTATAATTATAATCGAGATTAGTGTAATACCTTTGAATCGCATTTGATTCTCCTTTGTAATAGAGGTCGCCGATATAAATGTCGGTGACTTATTTTTTTATATTACAAAAGAAAAGGGGGAGAACTATGAACCTGGGTAAATGTATGTTAAGACAATGTAAGGCTTGCAGATACGAGGCAAGCTGTTTTAAGGAGTATGGAAATGAATATTCAATTAATAGAAATCGAAAAACTAAAACCAGCAGAATACAATCCAAGAAAGGATCTAAAACCAGAAGACGAAGAATATCAAAAAATCAAAAAGAGCCTTGTTGAGTTTGGATATGTTGCTCCTGTAATAGTTAATTCAGATATGACTGTTATAGGTGGACATCAAAGACTAAAAGTGTTACAAGAGCTGGGTTATAAAGAAATAGAATGTAATATTGTTGACCTGGATAAAAACAAAGAAAAAGCATTAAATATTGCTTTGAATAAAATAACAGGCGAGTGGGACAATGGTAAGTTAGAAGAATTACTTGCAGAACTAAAAGAAACGGATGTCGATATGGATATAACAGGATTTAGTTTTGACGAAGTAGACAATATTCTAAAAGACATTACAGGTTCAAAAGAAGATGACTTTGATTTAGATGAAGCACTTGAAGAAATAGAAGAACCAATTTCAAAGCCAGGCGATATTTGGATATTAGGTAAGCACAGACTTATGTGCGGAGATAGTACAGTAAAAGAAAATGTTGATAAATTAGTAAATAAACAACAGCCTGATATGATACTTACAGATCCACCTTACAATGTAGACTATGAAGGAAAGACAGAAGATGCTTTAAAAATAGAAAACGACAATATGAGTGAAACCGAGTTTTACAATTTCTTAATAGATTCGTTTAGAAATATGTATGAAAAAGTAAAACCAGGTGGAAGTATTTATGTATTTCATGCAGATACAGAAGGTTTGAATTTTAGAAACGCATTTAAAGCTGTGGGATTTAAGTTAGCTCAATGTTTGGTATGGGTAAAAAATACTTTTGTTATGGGTAGACAAGATTATCAATGGAGACACGAGCCTATTTTATATGGATGGAAAGAGGGAGCAGGACATTATTTCATTGATAGTAGAAACCAAAGCACAGTATTAGAATTTGACAAGCCAACAAGAAATGCGGAACATCCAACGATGAAGCCTATTGATTTATTAGTATATCTTATAAAGAACTCTAGTAAAGAAAATGACTTAATATTAGATTTATTTGGAGGAAGCGGATCAACATTAATTGCTGCAGAACAAACACAAAGGACTTGCTATATGATGGAACTAGATCCAAAATATTGTGATGTAATAATAAAGAGGTGGGAAAACTTAACAAATCAAAAGGCTACACTCGAAAAATAGCGAGGTGGGTGATATGCATTGACAGAAGAAACTATAAAGAAATTAAAAAAAGATTATAAAAAAGGCATGAAATACAAAGACTTGATGTCAAAGTACAATATTACTCAGCCTGAATTACGAAGTATAATTCGTAAGAATAAATGGACAAGAACAAAGAACGAAGGGCATAAAAATGCATTAGGTAATAAAGGTGGAAACGGAGCTCCTGAAGAAAACAAAAATGCAGTTGTTACAGGAGAATACGAAAATATATACAAGGATGTACTAGAAGATGATGAACTAGAATTATATGAAAACTATGAAATAAATGATGCAGAACAATTATTGATAGAAGAATATAAAATCCTTACTATTAGAGAAAAAAGAATGTTGCAAAGAATAAAAGACATAAAAAGTCGTGGTAAGGATATGACTATAAATTATATTAGGAATGAAAAAGGAAAAAGCACAAAAACAATTACTGACGCAGAACCAACTATAAATCTAATTCAAAGAATAGAAGATGGACTTACAAGAGTTCAAGAAGCAAAACGCAGATGTATAGACAGTTTGTTAAGATTAAATAATGATGATGATAGAAATCTAAACGAAAACATAAAAACAAATAGCTTATTAGAGAGTATAAATAGACAATTAGGTGGTGGTCAATATGGAAAATGAAGCATTCCCACTATCTGAAAAATATCTTGATTTTTTGAATTATGATGCTAGTGTAGAGTTCCTGGAAGGAACAACTTTTGCAGGTAAAACGACAGTTGCTATTCCAAAGTATATGTTCAAAATCGCAGCATATACAGGTAACAAACCAAGTATAATTGCTGGATTAGATTTAGGAACAATAGAAAAAAATATAATAAATGCAGATAACGGATTAATTGCTGTTTTTGGAGATTATGAAGAGGGTGGAGCAATAGAATATTATCCAAAAGGACACGCTAAAATAAGACTTCCGCACATTATTTATCATACTCCAAATGGTAATAAAACGATTTATATATTAGGTTATGACAACCAAGCAAGATGGAAAAAGGCATTAGGTGGTCAATGTTATGGTTTATTTATAGATGAGTTTAATATAGCAGATATGGATTTTGTTAGAGAGGCTTTTATGCGTGCTGATTATAGATTATGCACAATGAATCCTGACGATCCAAACAAAGATTGCTATAAACAATATGTAAATAAGTCAAGACCAATAGAAAAATACAAAAATGATGCTCCAAATGAATTATTGGAAATGTTAAACGAACCGCAAACAAAAGACTGGACATGGTGGTATTTTACATTTGACCATAATAAAAGTTTAACTCCTGAAAAGAAAAAGGACATCATTGAATCAGTGCCAGTTGGTACAAAACTATGGAAAAACAAAATAAAAGGATTAAGAGGCAAGGCTACAGGTCTTGTTTTTAATTTGGAAAAGAAAGACATAATCACAGAAATAGAAGCAAAACAACATAAATTTGTTAAGTTCTGGCTTGGATGTGATACTTCTTATTCAAGAAAATCACACGATAAATTAACATTTGAATTTGGAGGAATAACTGATCAAGGAAAGTGTATTTTACTTGAAGAACAAACAGAAAATAACAAGGATGCAAATATTCCTTTTGCTCCTTCTGATGTAATTCCAAAATTAGTTGCATTTGCTGAAAAATGCAAAGTAAAATGGGGATTTACAAAAACTATTTTTATTGATTCTGCAGATGCAGGAACAATACAAGAAGCTCAAAAATACAAGCGATTAACAAATTGTATTTATGATTTTGTTGGGGCTTGGAAGAAAATGACTAATATAACAAGAGTTCAATTACAACAGTCATGGTTGAAAACAAATGACTTTTTGATAGTAGATACTTGCACAGACTATATTGATGAATGTAATGTTTACAGTTATACAGAAGATGGAGAACTTGAAGATGGAAACGATCACAGCATACAAGGCTGTCAATATGGATGGATTCCATTTAAAAGGATGATTGGTAACTGGAGCATTATAAAACAACTTATAAAAGATGCAGACGATGACTAGTAAGGAGGATAAAATGAAACTATTTGAAAATATAAAGGAGGGCATACGAAATAGAATGAAAAGTTTTTTAAGATTAGATGAAGCACAGATTTTACAATTGAATATAACAAAAGGGCTCGATGACGAAACAAAAATTGCTAAAAATACAATATGGTATAGAGGCGATGCTTTCGAGTTAGCACAGTTATACAAGCAATTACCAAATAAACAAGATACTTTCTGGGGTGCAGTTCCAACAACAGGAATGGAAATAAGAAAAATACATACTGGTATGCCATCATTAATTGTTGATACTTTAACCGATATAGTTATAAGCGATTATAACGGAGTAGAATTTAAAGAAATAAATGTTGATAATCAAGCAACCTGGGAAGATATAGAAAAAGAAAATAAAATAAATGAATTGTTAAAAGAGTCTATTGCACAAGGGTTATACAAAGGACAGGGAGCTTTCAAAATTTCATTTGATGAAGAAATAAGCCAACTTCCTATTATAGAGTATTTCCCAAAAGATATGATTGAATTAACAGTAAAAAGAGGCAGAGTAAGAGAAATAATATTCAAAACTTATATAAAAGAAGGCGACAATATGTATTTACTAAAAGAAATATATGGTTATGGATATATTTTATATAGGTTATTTGATGTAAAAGGAGAAAAACCTTATTCTTTAGATGTAACAACTCAAACAAAAGGATTAGAAGACCTTTTATTTGATAATGCAAAAATAGATAAAGATGGAAATATTATTGAATACGGTTCTTTTATGTTAGGAATATTATTTAAAATAGAAAAAGATGCAATATATGACAAGAAAACAGACAATTTTGATGCTTTAGATGAAGCATGGTCTCAATGGATGAATGCTTTGAGAGATGGCAGAAGTAAAACATATATTCCTGAAAGTTTAATTCCTAAAGATCCAAAAACAGGAGATTTAATTAAGCCAAATGGATTTGATAATAAATTTATAAAAGTTGAATCAGATGTTAGTGAAGATGGTAAAAATGAAATTACAGTTAAGCAACCTGAAATACCAACTGATTCTTACATGAATACATATATTACAGCACTAGACCAGGCTTTACAAGGAATAATAAGTCCATCTACACTTGGAATTGATACTAAAAAAATAACTGATCCAAATGCAACAGCACAAAGAGAAAAAGAAAAAACAACCTTATATACTAGAGGAAAAATAGTAGAAGCTATAAAAAATACAATTCCTGAGTTAGTAAACATTACTTTTAAAGCCATTGCAACACAAAATAAAAACAGCTTGGAAGAAATTGATGTTGATGTAGATTTTGGAGAGTATGCAAATCCAAGTTTTGAAGCACAAGTGGAAACAGTAAGCAAAGGAAAACAAGGCGGAATAATGAGTATAGAAGCAAGTGTTGATGAACTATATGGAGACAGTAAAGACGAAGACTGGAAAAAAGAAGAGGTTGCTAGATTAAAAGCTGAACAAGGAATTGTTGATATAGAAGAACCAGCAGTAAATTATGATGCAGAAATGAATATTGGAAATGCGACCGACACAAATGTCGGCACGAATACCAATGCCCAGGAGCAAGTTGTAAATGAATAATGAGTATGATATAAGTCAAGCATTTCAAAGAATAGAAGAAATATTAATAAAATCCATGAAAAGAAATCTTACAAGGCACTTAAATGAAGAAAAAGACCTTGATATGAATTGGAGTGCATGGCAGTCAGAACAATTAAAAGCATTAGAACATTTTAAGAACACAAATAGAAAAATGTTCAAAAATGATTTTTCTACTATTAACAATGATATTGAAGAATTAATTAAGAAAAGTTTTGAAAATGGAAAGCTAGACCAGGAAAGAGTTATATTAGAAGCAATTAGAGATGGCAATTTCAAAAGTGATAATAAACAAATAAATAAATTATGGCACATTTATAATACAAGCAAAAATAAAAGAATCAAGAAAAAACAGCTTACTAGAATATATGAAAAAGTAAATCAAGCTGAATCAGATTTCTTTAAAATAAATGATAGAAAACTAAAGGCTTTAATAAATGAAACAATAAACAATGTTGAAAAAGCTGAAACTTCTATATTGCGTTATACTAATGACCAATATAGAAAAATAATATTTGATGCACAAGTTTACGCAAACACAGGAAGCGGAACACCACAGCAAGCCATTGATATGGCAACAAAAGATTTTCTTTCAAAAGGAATAAATAATATAGAGTATGCAAATGGTGCAATGGTAAACATAGCATCCTATGCAGAAATGGCTATTAGAACAGCAAACATAAGGGCATATATGCAAGGTGAAGGAGTAAAAAGGCAAGAATGGGGAATACATACAGTTTTAATTCCAAATCGTGGCGGAGGATGTCCTTATTGTATAAAATTTCAAGGAAAAGTATTTATTGATGATGTGTATAGTGGAGGAACAGAAGCGGAAAGCAAAGAAACAGGCTATCCGCTTCTTAGTCGTGCAATGAAAGAGAAATTATTTCATCCAAATTGCAAAGATGGAAGTGTAACATACTTCCCTGGAGTAAATTCTGAGGCTATACCACCAACCAAGGAAGAACTAGAAATAAAAAGAAAAAATTACATAATAGAGCAAAAGCAAAGATATAACGAACGCCAAATTAGAAAATATAAAAGATTAGAGTTTGGAAGTACAGATGACGACAATATAGAAAAATACCATAATAAAAGGGTAGAATGGCAGTTATATAATAAGCAATATTGTGAAGAACATAATTTAAAAAGACGATATGAAAGAGAAGATATAAAGGGGGTGTAATAAATGGGAGATGAAAAATTTATTGGAATATGTAAAGAAATAGTTAAAAATTATGAATTAGATCATTTAGATAAAAGTGACACTATTCCTGAGTTTGATGTTTTTGTTGTTTGGCAATGTAAAACATTACAAAATAACAAGGCATTATTAAGTACAACACTATTTAATGGAATGTATTATGAATGTACATATAACGGAGACAAAAAAGAGTTGTATTTAGATGCTTATAAGAAATTTGAAAATAGATGTATAAATATGGAGGAAAAATAAAATGAAATTAATGATTAGTCAACCAATGCGTGGTAAAACCACAGAACAAATTGAAGCTGAAAGAAAGGCTTTAGTAGAACAATTAGAAAAAGAAGGACATGAAGTAATTAATACAATATTTGCTGAAGAAACACCAAAAGACTGCGATACAGCATTATTTTACTTGTCAAAATCTATTGAAGCAATAGGAAAAGTAGACGGTGTTGTATTTATGCCAGGTTGGAATACAGCAAGAGGTTGCAGGATAGAGTACGATGTTGCAGTACAATATCAAAAATTTATAAAAATAATATAGGAGGTAAAAGAAAATGGGACTAAAAGCTAAAAGAGACTTTACTGACAAAGAAACAGGTAAAGAATACAAAAAAGGCGATCCAATAAAAGTTTCAAAAGAAAGAGAAAAACAAATTCTTAAATCGCCTTATGATGTCGCTGAAGAAGCGGAAAAAGAAGATAAAAAAGAAGATAAAACAAGTGCTGAAAAATAGTGCTTGTTTTTATTTTGTGACCAATCACTGAAGTCCATAAAAGCATGTGCTTATAGTCAATTCAAGACTCAAAAAAGTATTTTTAAAGGAGGTAGTGATTATGCCAGATCCAACAGATGTAAATCAAAATGGAAACGGAAACCAAGCCCAAAACACTACTGGGCAAAACAATGCAGTTCAAACAAATACAAATAACCAAAGTATAGATTATGACAAAATACAAGCAATTGTAGATGGGAGAAATGCAAAAACAGAAGATAGCATATTAAAGAGCTATTTTCAACAACAAGGATTAAGCGAAGAGGAAATGAAAACTGCAATAGTAGATTTCAAAAACAATAAAGCTCAAAGGGAAAAAGAAGCCAATGAGAATAGCTTAAACCTTCAAAACGAAAATGCATCATTAAAAGCACAAGTATTGCAAATGCAGGTTAACCAAGTTGCAAATCAATGTGCACTAGAAATAGGTGTTGATGCAAAAACTATTCCTTATTTAATCAAAATGGCTGATTTAAAAACAGCTGTTAATGATAAAGGGGAAGTTGTAAAGGACGAAGTAACAAATGCTTTAACAAAAGTATTAGAGGACTTACCTCAACTAAAATCTCAAAATACACAAAATAAAGGCTTCGTAAAAGTCGGAGCTGATAACAATAATGCACAGCCAAATATGGATGATGTATTAAAAAATATTTTTCAAAGTTAAGGGAGGAATAAAAAATGGCAGTTATTAATTATGCTGATATATTCAGCAATCATTTAAGAGAATTATATGGTCATGATTTAACATCAATAGACCTATATAAATCTAATCAAGATTTACAAATAGTTAATGGTAAAAACTTAAAAATACCAAGATTAAGTGTTAGTGGATATAAAGACCACGTAAGAACATCATTAGGATTCAATACTGGATCTACAAATAATGATTATCAAACAGTTACTTTGGATCACGATAGAGACATCGAGTTCCCTATTGATCCAATGGATGTAGATGAAACAAACTTAGTAGTTTCAATCGCAAACATTCAAAAGAGATTTGATAAAACTCAGGCTATACCTGAACAAGATTGCTATACATACTCTAAATTATATGCAGAGTTTGTAAGAGCTGGTGGTACAGTAAAACATACAGTATTAACTGCTGCAAATATTTTGTCAGAATTAGATACAGATTTAGCAGCATTAGAAGATGCTGGTGTTCCATTAGATAGAGTAATCATGTACACTACTACAGCAGTTAAGAAATTATTGAAAAATGCTGATGGTATTACTAGAACTCTAAATGTTGGATCAAGCAACAACATTGATAGAAGAGTTTTAGGTGTAGACGATATCAAGAAAATGGTAACAGTTCCAAGTGCTAGATTTAAAACAGCATACGACTTTACTGATGGATATGCAGTTGCACAAACTGGAAAACAAATCAATTACATATTAATTGATCCAGAAGCACAAGTTTCAAGGGTTAAATACTCTTATATTAAAGTATTTACTCCTGGACATGATAGTAGAACATCTGATAACTATCTATATCAAAACAGAAAGTACAATGGTACTTTTGCTATTGATGAATTAATAACAACAGGATGTATTATAAACGCAGATAATTAATTTATTTTTTGAAAGATTGGAGGAAAAGTAATGAGAGCAGTAAAAGCAAATAAAGAATATAGAGTAACTGAAGATAATAAACAATATTATCTAAATGAAGGGTACGATATAATTGACGATGAAGGAAAAGTTATAGAATACTCACCAAAAAAGACTATAAAATACTCTGAATATCAAAAGTTAGAAAAAGAACTTGCTGAATTAAAAGCAAATGGTGGTGCTAACGAAGAGTTAACAAAACAAGTAGAAGAGTTAACTAAAACCAATGGAGAGTTAACAAAAGCTAATGCAGAGTTAACAAAACAAGTAGAAAAATTAACAAAACAACTTGAAAAAGCTGGTGTTAAAGAATAAGTGAGGTGTTGTAAATGGCATCTTATGTAAGCAAAGAGTATTATTTAAATACCTATAAAGGAACTATAATTCCAGATGATGAAATTGAAAAGAAACTGGAAGATGCAAGCATGGATGTTGACACCTTAACCTTTAATCGAATAGTTGCAAGGGGATTTGATAATTTAACGACTTTTCAAAAAGATATAATTCAAAAAGTTGTATGTAAACTTGCTGATTTTGAATTTGAAAATGCTGATCTATTACAAACTCCTCTTTCAAATTATTCTATAAATGGTGTGTCAATGGGCTTTAGTGAAAAATGGAATGTTCAAATCCAAAACGGAATTGCTATACCTAAAAAGGACTATTGCCTATTAGGTCAAACAGGATTAACTTGTAGAAGTATGAGGTGTTAGTATGATTTATCCAAAATTAGTAAGAAAAGAAGATTGTAAAACCGATATTCATATTGTTTTATATGAAGAGGGAACATCAGAAGAGGGAGAACCAATAATTGCTTTAGAGGGTGATTTCAAATGTAATTACCAGGATAAAGCAAAAAGAGTATTAACTCCTGAAAAAGTCTTGATTGAATTAACTGCAAAGGCTTTTTTCTGTGAAGATATTGCTCCAAATCTTCCTGTTATTTCTGGTGGAGAAGTAACTATATTTGGAGAAAAGCGAGAAATATACCAAGGAACTAAAGCAAGAAATCCTGATGGAACAGTTAATTATGTTGAATTGGAGATTATGTAATGAAATTCGTAACTTCAAAAGTAAAAATTAATGCTCCAAAAATAAAGCAATTAGACAGGGCTTCCATAACAGCATTAGAGAAAACTTTAAGTGCTCTACATACTGAAGTAGTAAAAGCCCAAGTAATGCCTTTTGATACTGGAAATATGCAAAATGCAAGTACATTTGAAGATTATTCTAATAGTAGAAGCGGAAAAGTAAGTTTAAATACATCAACGCCTTATGCTAGAAGAATGTATTTTCATCCTGAGTACAATTTCCAAACAAAAGAAAATGCAAATGCAAGGGGAGAATGGTACGAGCCATGGATAAGTGGTAAGGAAAAGGACTTTTGTTCAAAAGCATTTTCACAATTCTATAAAAAGGAGGCTGGCTTGTAATGTTAGGATTAGCAGATATAAAGGACTGGCTTATAAAGTTAGACACAAAAACAGTTGCAGATATTAATAAAATGGCTGTAAAAGAAGTTAACGACCTTTCTATTAAGCAATTGTTTAAGTCTGGCTATATAATAGCAGATCATATTTATATAGGTAAATTAGATAATAAAAAAGAAAAATCCATTGGTGTATATCAATTGCAGACAAGTAATCCTCCTAATGTTGCAATTGGAGGATTAGGCAATACACAAATATTTGAAAAGCCTGTTAGTATTTTAATTCATTGGAATAAAAATGCTAAAGAGACTGAACTAAAAGCACTTGAATTATATTATAAATTATTAAATTCAAGAAACTTTACAATAAATGATAACAAAGTAAATTATATTAGATTGCTCGAACCTGAACCAGTAGATGTTGGAACTGATAGTGGTAATGTCTACGAGAGGGTTATTAGAGCAATTTTTTATTATAAAAAGGAGGAATAGGAAATGGCAACTGTAAATAGTGGAGTATATCCAGTTTTTGATAATGTATTTAAAATTGGAACTGCAGGAAAAACATCACAAGCTGCAGATATGAAAACCATTGCAGACTGCGAAACTTTCTCTTTGTCAATGGATAACAATGTCGAAGAATGGACACCAATGACAACAGAAGGATGGATTAGAAGAATGCAAACTGGTAAAGGATTCTCAATCAGTATTTCTGGAAAAAGAAATGTTGGAGATGATGGAAACGACTATGTTGCATCAAAATTATTTGCAACTGGTGCAGAAGTAGAATCTAAATTTGAATGGGATTTTGCCGATGGTACTAAGGTTGAATTTGATTGTATTATTTCTGTATCAAATGCTGGTACAGGAGACAGCACAAATGTTGCACCTTTAGAATTTGAGGTTATGTCAAATGGAAAACCAACAGTAACACCAGCAGCATAAAACGAGCCTCAGTATTTCGGTACTGGGGCTTATTTTTTTTATTTAAAAATCGATTTAGGAGGAATGAAAAATGGCAAATAGTATTGATATTAGTGCAAAACTAAAAAAAGAGCCAATTAAAATTAAATTAACAGAAGATAAGGAGTACGAAGTAGACAATAGTGCTGAAACTTTTGTTATAGTTCAAGATAAATTAAAAGACAAAGAATTTAGTATTGAGGTTATGTATGAAGTAATCGAAATATTAATGGGAAAAGATGCATTGAAAGAAATAAAAGATATGAAATTATCTGTAAATGGAATCGAGAGTGTAATCATCGGTTTAATGGCAGCAATAAATGAAATATCTTACGAGGAAATGGAGAAACGATTTCCAAAACAATAATGAATCATATTACGACTTAATTGATGATTTTGCCTTGATAGAAAGTTCATTTGCACAACAATATGGTATTAGATTAAGAAATGAAATTGAAACTATGAAATGGGGAGAGTTTTCAAGTCTATTAAGTGGACTTAATGGAGACACAGCCCTTGGAAATATTGTGCGAATTAGGAGTGAAAAAGATCCAAAAGTTATAAAAGACTTTAGTAGAAGTGAAAAAGAAATCAGGTCAAAATGGTTGAATAAAAATGTAAAACAAGTAAGTCGTGAAGATTACGAACGAGCCATGGAAGGCTTTAAAAATATGTTTAAGGCTATGGCAAAACAAAATGAAAAGAAATGAGGTGGTAAAAATTGAGTCAAAATGTAGGAGAGATAGATTTAAGTCTTATTTTGAATAGTGATAAATTTAGTTCTCAATTAAAAGGTATTGAAGGACAAGCAAATCAAGCCTCATCAAGAATTTCTGGAGCATTAAAAGGAATTGGTAAAGCAGCACTCGCTGCTTTTTCTGTTGCTGCGATAACTAAGTTTGGAAAGGCGTGCTTAGATGTAGCAACACAAACAAGCAATGCATGGATAGGATTAAATTCTATACTAACAGGTCAAGGAAAGAGCTTCTCGCAAGCTCAAAAGTTTATTGAAGAATATGTTAGTGATGGTTTAGTTCCTTTGAATAATGCAGTTACAACTTATAAGAATTTGGCAGCGAGAGGATATTCATCAGACCAGATAAAAAAGACAATGACAGCCTTAAAAAATGCAGCAACATTTGGAAGACAAAGCACTTATTCTTTAGGAGAAGCGGTACAAACTGCATCTGAAGGTTTAAAAAATGAAAATAGTATTTTAGTTGATAATGCAGGTGTAACAAAAAATGTAGCAAAAATGTGGGAAGACTATGCAAAATCAGTTGGAAAATCTACAAATCAATTAACACAAGCTGAAAAAATAGAAGCGGAAGTTAATGGAATACTAGAAGAAACAAAATTCCAAATGAATGATGCTAGTATATACGCAAATACTTATTCAGGAAAAGTTGCTCAATTAAGTTATGCATTTACATCAATGAAAACTGCTATTGGTAATGTAATACAACCTATTGCAAAATTATTAATTCCAGTATTGACTGCTGCAGCGAATGCGGTAACAAGATTATTTACTGCTATTGCTGGTTTAATGTCAATGTTTGGATTAAAAGCAGACAGCGTTGAGACCGTTTCAAAAGGACTTGGCGGAGTTGCTGATAGTGCAGATAAAGCATCAGATGCTGTAAAAGGCGTTGGAGATAGTGCTGGAAAAACTGCAAAACAAGCAAAAAAAGCAGCACTACAATTAGCTGGGTTCGATGAAATGAATAAATTGTCAGACAATAGTGATAGTGGATCAGGCGGTGGCTCTGGTGGTGGAGCTGGAGGCGGTGCATCTGCCTTGGCGGAATCATTAGATGTAACAACAAATATAGAACAAGACACATCTGCTTTTGATGGTATGCTAAATAAAGTAAAAGAACTTGCAGATATATTCAAAAATGGATTTAGTGCAAGTTTTGGAGATACAAATTTCGATGGAATACTTACTCATTTAGGAAATATAAAAACAGCTTTAATGGATATATTTACAGATCCAGGAGTAGTAAATTCTGCAAATAATCTTGTAAATACTTGGATTTATGCATTAGGTCAATCAGTTGGATCAATAGCAAGAATTGGTGTAAATATTGCTGAAGGTATAGTTGGAAGCATAGATGGTTATTTGCAAAAGAACTCAGGAAGAATAAAGAAGTTTTTAATTAGTATGTTTGATGTAACTGCTGATAGATTTACTTTTGTTGGCAACTTTATGGAAGCAATCGGAAAAATATCAGATGTATTCTCAGGGAAAGCTGCGAAATCGATAGGAACAAGCATTATAGAAATGTTTGCAAATCCTATAATGTCAGTTATTGATGTATTTAATAAATTTGCAACGGATATAACAAAATTATTTGTAACACCTATAATTAATAACTGCGATTTGTTAAAACAAACAATTGAAAATACTTTAGAACCTATATCAGGAATATTTGGAACATTAGCTGAAATAATGACAGCAATAGGAGATAAAATAAACGAAGTATATACAACATATATAAGTCCATTTTTTGAAAATCTATCAATAGGAATGTCGGACACATTTGGAAAATTCCTTGAATTTTGGAATACTTACATAGTTCCATTTTTAGAAAATGTTTCTGTAGGCTTTGAACAATTATGGACAGAACACTTAAGTCCTTTGATGGATAAAATTGGTGGTCTAATAGGTTCAATAGTTCAAGCAATTCAAGCCTTATGGAATGGAGTTTTGAAACCAGTTATTGATTGGATTATTCAAAATGTATTACCAAAGCTAGTGCCAGTTTTTGAAGGATTATGGAATACAATTAAGACAATATTCGGCTATATTGCAGATGCAATTGGTGGAATAATTGATTTCTTCAAAGGATTGATTGATTTCATAGTTGGAGTATTTACAGGAGACTGGGACAAAGCATGGGAAGGTATAAAGAATATATTTAATGGTATATGGAACGCAATAAAAGGAATAGTGCAAGCAATATGGGAAGCAATAAAAGGAATTGTAACAAATACTATAAATGTGATAAAAACCGTAATAACAACAGTATTTAATGCAATAAAGACTATTATTACTAACATTTGGAACGGAATTAAGACCTTTATTACAAATATTTGGAATGGTATTAAAGATATGATTTCAAATGTAATAAATGGAATTAAAAACACTATTTCAAATGTATTTAATGGAATAAAGAATACAATCACTAATATTTGGAATAACATCGTAACTACAATAACGAATGTATGGAATACAATTAAAACAAAAGTAAAAGAAGGAGCACAGGGAGCTTGGAATGCAATTACAGGTATATTTGGTGGAATTGCTAACTGGTTCAAAAATATATTTACACAAGCATGGACAGCTGTAAAAAATGTATTTAGTACAGGAGGAAAAATATTTGATGGAATCAAAGAAGGTATTGTAAACTTTTTCAAAACAATAGTTAATGGAATTATAAACGGTATAAATAAAGTAATAGCAATACCTTTTAATGCAATAAATAATGTATTAAGAAAAATACATGGAATAAACATTTTAGGAGTACAACCTTTTACTTGGGTACATGAATTTAGTGTTCCTCAAATTCCACAATTGGCACAAGGTGGTTATGTAAAAGCAAACACACCACAGTTAGCAGTAATTGGTGATAACAAAACACAAGGCGAGATTGTTTCTCCAGTAGACAAAATGCGTGAGACTTTCTTAAGTGCTTTACAGGAATTTAAAAATATGAATGCTGGTGTTGGTGGAGATTATGTTCCAATAGAAAACAATATCTCAATTATTTTAGATGGTGAGGAAATTCAAAGAAGACAAGATGAAAGAAGAGCTAGATTAGCACTTGCCACGAATGGAAGGAGGTATTGATAATGGCTAGATATAGTGGAGAACTAATAAAATTAAATGGTAAAAGATACAGATGTATTACATCTTATAAACTTCAAAGAAATAAATTGTGGAGTTCTGATACAGGAAGAAATATGGCAGGAGTTATGAAAGGAACTTTAATAGGGAACTTCCCTAAAATACAATTAGAAATAGAGCCTTTGGATGCTGAAGAAATGAGAGAATTAGAACTTATTTTTGATTCGGCATCTTTTTCTGTAGAATATTACAATAACAAATATGGATGTACTTGTACTGCAGACTATTATGCTAACGATTATGATGAAGATTTAAATTTAGGAAGATTCCCAGAATTAATTTATAAATCATTTGCAGTTAATCTAATACCAAACGAGGGGGAAGATAGGCATGTTAGAAACAACTAATAGTTTTAAGAATAAAATGAAAGTCTATGGAAAACAATTGAATATCTTACTTGGATTTGGACAAACAAAGTTAGATAAAACTCATGTTAAAAAACTAGATTTATCTGTAAATGGCGATTTATTTACTTCTGTTATGAGGCAAATAGATTTAGAAATAGAAAATTATACAACTATTGATAAAAGCAAAATAATGACAGTAAGAGAAGTGCATGAGGCAACTGTAAGAAAAATAGACAAAACACAAGTAAAGTATTTAGCTGAAGACCAGGACAAAGAATTTACAGTTGAGGAAGTCAATGAAATGAGTGTTAAAAATATGGATCGTGCAAGAGTTAAATTTTTAATTCCGCACGCCAAAAGAGAAAACATAGAAAACGCAACTACTATTAATATTCAATTAGGGGTTAGAACATCAGAGTTTGACAATTATGAATATATAGACTGGGGCGAGTTTGTTGTTTACGATAAAGAAGAAAAAATTGACACTCGTTCATTAAAATTACATTTATATGATCACATGATAGACAGTCATATAAAGTATGTAGAAAATCCACTTAATTTAGATTATTCTACTGGAGATGTAACAGTATTAGATTTATTAAGAGCTATATGTGATAAATTCGGTTGGACTTTAAGAACATTTGATTTTGCAAATGCAAATAAAATAATAAGCGAAGATAAATATGCAGCACTAACTGATTTTACATATAGAGATATTTTAGACGAAATCGCAGCAGTAGCTGGTGGTTTCATAAAAATTATTAATAAAGATTTATATGTGGCATATCCAATAGACACAGGAGAAGTAATTGACGAGAATGACCTTGAAAAACTTACAATAGGAAAGAAAATCGGAGCATATAACACAATGGTGTTAGGAAGAAGCCCACAAGAGGATAATATTTACTTTCCAAGTTCTGCTCCTGCTTCTGGTAGAGTTTCAATAAGAATAGACAATAATCAAATTATGGATAAAAATAGAACGGATTATATTGAAGAAATTTATAATCATATAAATGGTCTATCATACTATGTATTTGATTACAAATCTTTTGGATTTGGATATTACGAATTTGGAGATATTGTTACTCTCAAAGATTTACATGAAAACGAATACAAAACAATATTATTTAACATAAATGTAGAAATTACATCAGGAATAAAAGAAAAAGCTAATACTAAAGAGCCAAAATACAGCGAAACCAAATATCAATATGCAACAAGTATTGAAAAGAGAGTTACAAATACAGAAATAATTACCAATAAGCAAGAAAATAAAATTCAAGAAATTATTGAAGAACAGCAAGGTGCAGCTTCAAGAATGAATTATATGGAATCTACTATTGATGAAACAACAAGAACTATATCTGATTACAAAAAAGAAACAGACAATCAATTAGCAGAATTTCGAGAGAGTTTAGAAGGTTTGAATATAAACCTAAAAAACAATAGTGGAAATAATATTTTTTATTATGATACAGAATTTTGGAATGGAGAAGCTATTGAAAGTTATACAAATACAGATACAAAGAAAAACACAGTAAGCGGAATGGGTTATAAATTATCAATAGGGACTTCATCACAAGAGGCAACTGTTAAAAATGATATATATACAATTTCATTCTTGTATAGAAATACAAATCAATTAGATAATACAACAGTTTCAATTAATGGTGTAGCAGAAAAATTAAGCTATACAGGAGATGAGTGGAGAGAATACACAAAGCAAATTAAAGTTACAGATAATAGAATATTACTTGCATTCACAACTGATACAAACGATGCGATAGATATTGCAGATGTAATGGGAAATATAGGATATGAAAAGCAAGCATGGTCTCAAAATCCAAATGAAACACACACAGACACAGTTGATATTGGTAAGGGAATAAAAGTAAAATCAAGCACAACAAATACAGAACTAAATGCTGATTCTGACGGAATTAGAGTTATAAACACAAATACTAGTGATGTTGTTGCAGAATTTACAGATAAAGGTATGGAAACAGAAGAAATGGTTGTTAGAGGAAAGGCTCAAATAGCAGGTTTGTTATTCCAGGAAGTAGAAGGACAAACTTGGATTTCAAAATTATAAAGAAAGGAGGATTTTAGAGAATGGCAACAAGTGGATCATTTAATACTGGCTCAGTAGGTAATTTTTATTTTACATTTGAGTGGTATAGAACAGGCTATAATAGTTCAAGAAATGAACATTATATACATTATACTCTTACAGCACATAATACACCAGGATATTATAGAACTGTTTATTTAAAAGAATTATGGGTTGCAGGAAATAGAGTTCTATATGAAGAAGGAACTTCAGGAAATGGAAAATCTTATTATGATGGCAATGTAGTTAAATCAGGAGACATAACAGTTGCAAGTTATAATTCTTCAGGAGATGGTTCGTTTAGTGCATCATTTGATGCTGGTGTTGGGCGATATCCAAGTTCTAACTGTAGTGGTAGTGGTAGCTGGAATTTAGACAGAATACCAAGAAACCTAGATAGTATTGGCATATCAGAAAGAGCAAAAGGGTGGAATTATATTCAAGTTAATTGGTCATGTAGTCCTAAAAGAGACTGGACACAATATTCATTAAATGGTGGAGCATGGACAGATGCTGGAGATACTGTTGCAAGTGATGGAAAATCTGGTTGGTTTAATATTGGTGGATTAACGGAAAACACTAGATATACAGTAAAGGTTAGATTAAGAAGAGCAGATAGTGGGTTATGGTCAGAGTCAAATACATTAACAATTACAACGCCAAGTGGACATACATCAATTACTCAATTTGTTGTAAATAAAGTTGAAGGTAGAAGTGATCAATTAAAAATAACATGGGCTGCAGGTAATGCTTGTGATTATGGTTGGTACTCTATTGATAATGGTAAAACTTGGGTAGGTGGATTAAGTTATCCAGACCAAATAATTAGCGGATTAAGCGGTGGAACATCATACAATGTAAAAATTAGAGTTAGAAGACAAGACTCTCAAATGACTACTGATAGCTCTACGGTTACTCAAACTACATATACGCAGACAAAATTTACTAAAAATAATGTAAATCATGTTAGTGGTTATAATGGATTAAGCCAATTACAAGTAGAATGGGCAACCAATATTACAATTAAAAAATTAGAATTATCTTTAAATGATGGATCTAGTTGGACAGACAAAGGAAATCCTAATAGTACAAGCGGAACATTTACAATTACTAGTCTTTCAATGAATACTTATTATAATATAAAATTAAGAGCAACAAGTAAGGATGGTTCTGTTGTAGTAACAACAGGAACTATAAAACAAAACACTTATAATAAAGTAACTGGTAATTTATATAAAAATGGAACTAAATTAAATGTAACTACAGGAATACAGATAACAACTACTGATGAATTAGAATTTAAAGACATTTCAAATCCAGCAGGATGTACTTATAAAATCTTTTTTGAAACACCTGATAATACTAGAAGAATAACACAAAGTGCAACGAAATTAACTGCAGCACAAATACAGTCAATGTTTCAATATTTGCCTAATAAAAACTCACAGGATTTTAATATAGGTATAGCAACAATGAATGGAAACACTGAGGCACAGTATGTTAATTTTTATGGAAATCTTGTAATAACCAATTCAAATCCTACTTTCAATAATTTTACTTACGAGGATACAGATGCAACTTGTAAAGTATTAACTGGAGGTAATCAAGGAATAATAAAAGGTTATTCAGATGTAAAAATAAATATTTCAACAGCAAATAAAGCTGTTGGAAAAGATTATGCAACAATAACAAAATACAGAGCTGTTATTGGAGAAAAGCAAAAAGAAATAACTTATTCAGGATCATCAAATGTTAGTGGACAAATAGATAATGTTTTAAGCAATATTTTTACAGTATATGCAATAGATTCAAGAGGTAATTCTACAGCAAAACAAATTAGTCCAAGTGCTTTTTATGATTATTCAAATATAAAAATCACAAAAGCAGAAATTGCAAGAACTAATGGTGTTGGAAAAGAAACAGAATTATACTTTGAAGGAGAATATTGGAATCAGTCTTTTGGAAATATTACGAATAGCATTGTTGAGTGTTATTACGAATATAAAAAGACATCATCAAATCAATGGGTTAGAGGAACGACTACTTTAGTATTAACTTTTAATGGTAGTAGATTTAGTTTTAGAGGAGTCATAAGAGGAGATGAGGGAGCACAAGGTTTCTCAGTTACAAATAATTTTAATGTAAAAATATATGCTAAAGATAGATTATCACAAGCAACATTTGATTTAATATTAGGTTCTGGAACACCACAACTTGCTATTACACAAGAAGGTGTGGCAGTTGGTGGAATGTATAGAGCTGATTTAGGAGAGGGATTGCAAATTTATGGCAAGCTCTTTTTAAATGGGCAAGAAATAACAAATTGAAAGGAGATTTAAAAAATGTCAATTAGAACAACTTTTTTAAATTTATTTAAATGGAATACTTCTGATGATGAGGACTTAAATAGCAACTTCGATATTGATTCTGCTATGAATGATAACTGGGACATAATTGATAATGCTGTAAGTAATTTAGACGGAAACAAAGTTGATAAAGTTGCAGGTAAACAATTATCTACAGAAGATTATTCGACAGATGAAAAAAACAAATTAAATGGAGTTGCTGCAGGAGCACAAGTTAATGTATTAGAGAATTTAACATTAGGAGGAACAGCATTAACGAAAAATAATAAAACAATAGAAATAAAAGATCCAGAAGTAACAAATGCAAGACAATCTGCTGCAAAAGGAAAAACTTTTGATAGTGTAGATGCTCGTATTGAAGAACTAGAAGCGGATGTTGACAACATAGAAACAACAAGGGGTCATGTATATGGTATTAGAAGAAAAATAACAAGCAATTCAAGCTCTGCGTGGGAAAGACTATTTGATAGTGTGGGCAAGGTTGCTAATGCTACAAAAAATGGAGGAACTGTACAAAATGATTTTGATACTCTTGCTCCTTGGTCTGAAATAAAGTCTTGTAATTATGATTTAACTACAAAGAAAATAAAAGCATGGTTTGGAGATGCGAATTTTGCATTTGATGGAAGCAACGGAGATGTATTTACTCATATTCCAAAAACTTATTGGAGTATATATCAGGATAATGATTACGATTATGTTTTATTAGCAGATTATCCAAGAGCTGGATTTATGGAGGTTGACGGATTTTTTGTTGGTAGATATAACGGAGCTGTAGTTGATGATGTACTACATACTTATAGCGGATTAGTTCCAACAACAAATAAAACTAGAGCTCAATTTAGAACTTTAGCAAATGCTTTAGGAGATAACTTCTCTCAATTAGATTGGAGATATTTAGTATTACAAATGCTTTATTTGGTAGAATATGCAACTTATAATTCTCAAAGTGCATTAGGTAATGGTGTTATGAGTCGTAAAAATGTAAAAACAATAGTTGCTGAAAATAATACAAATAGAGTAATTGTTGGAAGTGCATCAGGTTACTATGTAGGACAAATCATAAGAATTGGAACTTCTGATGGCGGAACTCAAGTTGCTGATGCAAGAAAAATCACAGCAATAGAAGCATACGATGATGGAACTGTTACAGGTTCTGCTCTTACTTTTGATGGAGCTGCAGTTAATATTGCGGTTGATAACTTTGTATGTACTATGGCACAAGAAACTGGACAATGCGATAGTTTAGGAATGAAATCAGGATGCTTAAATAATGATGGATATCATTCAATGATTTATAGAGGAGTAGAAAATTTATTTGCAAATATTTGGCAGTTTGTTGATGGTATAAACATAAAGGATTATGTGGCATATATTTGTAAAGATCATTCTCAATACGCAGACAATGTATTCGCAGATCCATATAAGCCATTAGCTTACACAAATGCAAGTTCTGATGGATGGGCAAAGACGCTTGGACTAGATGTTGATGAGCCATTCTTTAGATTTCCAACAGAAGTCGGTGGAGGTTCTTCTAACTATATGGCAGACTACTACTACAGAAACACAGGAAACAGGGTTGCTCTTGTGGGTGGTTATTTCGACGCTGGGGCTGGCGATGGCTTGTGGTATTGGCACTTCGTCAACGCTTCTTCGAATGCGTATTGGCACATCGGTTGTCGTGTTCTTATTGATAACCAGTAAAACGGGGGTCTGGGGGCGGTCAGCCTCCCAGCTAATTTGACTATGTTATAGAGTAGTTATTTTAATTTAATAAATTTAGTATAATATCAGGCAAAGGGATTTGATGTGTGCTATGCCGAGCTTTCACTTCTCATTTTGAGGGTTGCTCATGTGGGTGGTAATTTCAACAATGGGGCTAACGATGGCTTGTGGTATTGGAACTTCAACAACACTTCTTCGAATGCGAATTGGAACATCGGTTGTCGTGTACTTATTTTATTTTTATTATTACACATCATCTTCCTGAGCCCTTGCTCGAAATAGAGTCGCAACTGGATTGGACTAGTAAGCCCATTATGGTTTGAAAATCCGATAGACAAAAATAAGAAACCAGAGGTATAATATGAAAAGAAAAGGCAACTTTTATAAAGATATTTGCAATAAGGAAAATATCAAGAAGGCAATAATAGAAGCTGCGAAAGGTAAGAAAGATAGAGGAAATGTAGCAAGGATTATAGGGAATATTGATCACTATGTCGATATTCTCTATAAAATGTTATTATCTAAAGATATTAAATTATCTCCATATAAGAAAATGACAATACACGATGGTGCTAACAAAAAGGAGAGAATAATATTCAAACCTGCATTCTTCCCAGACCAATGCATTCATTGGTCTTTAATGTTGCAGTTACAACCTATTTTGCAAAAAGGAATGTATGAATATTGTTGTGCTAGTGTTCCAAATCGAGGAATACATTATGGATCAACTTATATAAAAAGAATATTAAAGGATGATAGAAAAAATACAAAATATTGCTTGAAATTAGATGTGAAGAAATTTTATCCTAGTATTGATAAAGAAGTCTGTAAAAGAAAATTTAGAAGAATTATAAAAGATTATGATGTAATTAATTTAATTGATACTATAATCGACAGCAGTAAAGAAAGTGGACTGCCTATTGGTAATTTTACAAGTCAATGGTTTGCAAATTTCTATTTACAAGATCTAGATCATTTCATAAAAGAAAAAATGAAAGTAAAATATTACTTGCGTTATATGGATGACATGGTTTTATTTGGTAGAAATAAAAAAGAACTACACAAAATAAAAAATGCAATAGACGAATTTCTCAAACCTGAAGGACTTAGATTAAAGAATAATTGGCAGTTATTTAAAGTAGACAGTAGACCATTAGATTTTTTAGGATACAGATTTTACAGAGGATATACAACATTAAGGAGAAGTAATTTCCTTCGCATTAAAAGACGAGTAAAGAAAATTGTAAAAAGAGGATATATAAGGTTAACGGATGCTTATTCTATGATTTCATACCATGGATGGCTTTCTCATTGTAATAGTTTTAATTATAGAAATAAGTATATAAAACCTTATAATATAACCTTGAAAAAATGTAAAGGAGTGATTAGAAATGGTAGAGGTAAACTTAAATTGTGAATCTGATACTAGACCAGAGAAATATATAATTGAAAATATACTAGATGGAAAGTGTGACATTGTACTAAATGAAAATATTGAAGAACATTCAAAAGAAGGTGAAAGCGGAGAAACAAAAACATACTTTACTTATGATATGTATAGGATCGTAAAAAATAATTATAGAGATACTTTAGAGGATGACTTAAAAGATAATACTAAATTTAATATGTGGCTTGATTTTGCTAAAGAACAATATGAGAATCAAGCTGAAAATGTTTCTCTTGAAGAACGACTTTCTACAGCTGAAGCAGTAATTGCTGAAATTTTAGGTGGGGAGGTATAGTCAATGAGTGCAATAGTAAAATTTTATGTGTTACAAATAAAAATGAAAAAAATGACAATTGATGATGTTCCTGCAAAATGGAGGGAACAAGTTAGAAAAGAATTAGAAAAAGAGTCTGAATAAGGCTCTTTTAATTTGTTCACGAAAGGAGAGAGTCGTTAAATGGAGAAAGAACTAAACGATTTTAAGATTGAAGTTCTAACACAGCTCGCAGTAATTAATAGCAAATTAGATGGATATAACAAAACGCAGGAAATAGCAGTTCAAGCAGATAATAGAAGTAAACAAAATGAAGCAGATATAAGAGAAATGAAAGATACTAACAAGTGGGCATTTAGAACAAGTATAGGTGCAATAATTACAAGTGCAGTAGGAATTGTTTTTTTACTTATTAAATTAGGAATGGGAATTCATTAGAAAGGAGGAAAGCAATGAAACAAGCATGGAGTGATTTAAAAAGTTTTGTAACAATAGCATTCACTTTTACGATCATAGCTCTAGTTTTAATTGTTGCAATAAAAGGCAACTGGGATATATTTCAAATAGTTTTTACTTTGTTTTCTAACATAGCAACAGCTGTGTTCACATATTTCTTTACAAGGAAGACAAATGTTGAAAAAACTGAAGAAATTGAGACAACAAATGATACCAACCAAGGTTAAAAAATGGCTTAAAACGCAACGTCGCAAGCCGTTTTTTTGTTATACCGTAAAAAAATTACGGTATTTATCAAATACAGGAAGAAAATTAAAAAATCTTCCTGTATTAATTTTTTATAAGGAGGTTTTCAAAATGGAAGAAGACGAAATCAAAATTACTGAAGAGATGGACAAAGAATTATCAAATGGAAAAGAGGAGGGAGAAGAATAATGGGAACTATGTCAAGTTTAGCACAAGGTGCTTATATTGCTCATCCTAATAATTATCAAAAAGGAAGAAATGGGCATAAAATTTGTAAATTCACACCGCATATTATGGCTGGTATTTTAACAGGTAAACAATGTGCAGTAAATATTTTTCAAAAGTCAACCAGATATGCATCTGCAAATTATTGTATAGGTAATGATGGAGATTTAGTATGTAATGTTTATGAAGAAGATAGAGCATATACATCAAGTTCAAGATCTAATGACAACCAAGCTATTACTGTTGAGGTTTCAAATTGTGAATACGGTGGAGATTGGAAAATCTCAGACAAAGCATGGAATACTTTAGTTAATTTAGCAGTTGATGTTTGCACAAGATACGGATTCAGATTAGTATATGATGGAACTCCTAATGGAAGTTTAACAAGACATAATATGTTCGCAAATACTGCCTGCCCTGGAAAATATCTTCAAAGTAGATTTCAAGAATTGGCTGATACAGTTAACGCTCGTCTTGATGGAAAAGTCGAGCCTACACCATCAGCACCAAGTGGAAGTAAATCAAATGAAGAACTTGCAAATGAAGTAATTGCAGGTAAATGGGGAAATGGTGCTGACAGAAAAGCAAGATTAGAAGCTGCAGGATACAATTATAATGCTGTTCAAAGTATTGTAAATCAAAAATTAAGCGGTGGATCATCTACTCCAAAACCAACATTAAAATCTAATGAAACTATTGCACAAGAAGTTATAAATGGTGCGTGGGGAAATGGACAAGAAAGAAAGGACAGACTAAGTGCAGCAGGTTATAATTATAGTGCAATCCAATCAATAGTAAATCAAAAACTTGGTGCTGGTTCTGCTCCTGCTTCAAATAGAAAATCAAATGAAACAATAGCAAATGAAGTTATAAGAGGCGACTGGGGTAATGGACAAGATCGTAAAAATAGATTAACTGCAGCAGGATATGACTACTCAGCTATACAAGCAATTGTTAATAGAAAATTATCATAAAAAGTAGAGGAGTTTTCTCCTCTACTGTATATTTTTTAATTTTTGTTGTATATTATATAGTAAGTCAAATGCTTCTTTAAAAGTGGTGTTATTTAAGTCGATATCTAATATCTTCTTAATAATATTATCATAAGAAGAATTTTGATTTGAAGGTGTTGGATTAGATACAACTTCATAATTGATATTATGAGCCTTTAAAATATTTGTGTATTTTTCTAGTTTGGCGACAGGAAATCCACATTTTATTATTTCTGGGCTTAAATCAGTTATTTTTAGTCCGATTTCTTTTGAGACTAATCTTGCATCTTCATTTAATATATTATAGAAAATTCCGACTCTAAATAAATAAACCTTTTCTTTGTCTTTAGCTTTTAAATCATTATACTGCTTTAGAAGTTTGCTCATCGTTATTCTTCCTCCTTGTTCCTTTTTTTCTTTTTATTATATCTCCTGGTTCACAATCCAATAAATCGCAGATTCGTTCTAAGGTTTCAAAATGAATACTTGTAGAAACATTATCCATCATATTAGAAATGGATTGATAGCTTCCGCCCATATTTTTTACAAACCAGTATTTACTTTTCTTTTGTTTTTTCAAGATTTGTTCTACATTTACATAGATCATATACTCACCTCCCCATAATAGATATTTTATAGCAAACTGATTTTTATTTTAACTACGCCCTATAACACTTGCATTTGGCATAACTAATTTACAAAATAGGTATAAAATGTTATAATGTTTGTGTAAAGAGGTGTGATATGAAAGAATTTGTTAATGAATTAGAATCAGTAAAAAAAATGATAGATAACCAGGAATATAAAGAGGCTAACAAAAAAATTGAAGAAATGCAAAATAAAATACTGTCTAGCAAAGATGTAGAGCAGTATATGGATGACTTAGTTGGTAATTTAAGATAGTATTTTATGGTATTTTGTAGTAAAATGTAGAATTTTGTCGAATTATGTAGGCTAGATAAATCAAGGGCTGTAACGCACAATACCTATTCTATAACATAGTTAATTTATTTTACATAATATGGTATAATATATTCAGAGATATCTCCAATTAAATATAAGGAGGATGTAAAAATGAAATTAAACTTGTTAGATGAAGTGCTTTTACATATATTCAAAAAATATTCTTACAAGATATATAGAATGGGTGTACAAGACGGATTTAATTGGAAAAGATAAAACTTTACAAGGCTGTAATAAGGCTGTATAATATAAGAAAGAAAAAAATAAATTAGAAATCAAAAAACTTTGAAAGTGAACGGAGAGTAAGTATGCGAAATATAAAATTAACAATTGAATATGACGGAAAAGATTTTAATGGATGGCAAAAACAGCCTAAAATTAAGGGCTTGAACTAAATTTCAAAAAGTGTGAAACCTGTTCAAACCCTTAATATTACAACATTTTTAATTTTCAACTATTTTACACAAGTTTTGAAATATATTTGAAACTTTTTCACAAGGCTGTAACGGTGGCTGTAAAAAATCAAAAATTAATAGTTAAATTATTGCTCTTTAAATAATTGTAGGACATATCTAAATGTTCTTTTTTAAATTTATCAAAAACTTCACAATAGACATTTAATGTAGTGGACACATTTGCGTGTCCCATTAT
>Ga0326512_10000320_pt1 | contig 40907 bp, 29 predicted proteins | sample 1_2617_0518_D_FD_203652 | JGI IMG/M metagenome (GOLD analysis project Ga0326512, IMG submission 203652) | Bovine rumen microbial communities from UC Davis, California, United States - 1_2617_0518 | ecosystem: Host-associated > Mammals > Digestive system > Stomach > Rumen | place: USA... | reverse complement strand
CACCTATGGTGGAGGAAAGCTTCAGAGTTAAGGATCTGCTATTGGAATATATAGGAACCAACGAGACCGTCAGCAATATACCTGGGATGGTACATCAGTATGTGCGCGAACATCTCAGTGTGGAGGAGATCCAGGCAATAGTTACCCAGGGAGGATTCCTTGATGCTATAAAGGCCACAGTCCCAAAGGTGTGGGATGTCATAACTCAGTCGATAAGCATAGTATCGAGTGTGTTTACACTGACAATGGTAGTGCTTTATACATTGTTTATTCTCCTTGATTATGAGGATATCTGTAGCGGATGGCCTAATCTCCTGCCGGAGAAATATCGTCATTTCGCTAAACAGCTGGTGGGCGATGTGGAGGACAGTATGAATAAGTATTTCCGAGGTCAGGCTATGGTAGCTCTTTGTGTGGGTATACTCTTTAGCATCGGATTCCTGATTATCGGGTTCCCGATGGCTGTGGGACTCGGGATGTTTATCGGACTTCTTAATATGGTGCCTTATCTGCAGTTGTTGGGTTTTATTCCCACGATACTCCTTGCCATTGTTAAGGCTGCTGATACAGGACAGAACTTCTGGATAATCCTGCTTATGGCTCTTGCGGTGTTTGCTATTGTTCAGATTATTCAGGATACTTTCCTTACGCCTAAGATTATGGGGCACGTAACAGGTCTGAACTCAGCCATTATCCTGTTGTCGCTTTCTATCTGGGGATCGCTACTTGGTATCTTGGGTATGATTATTGCCCTGCCAATGACAACCTTGCTGATATCTTACTATCAGAGGTATGTCATAGCGGAAAAATAAGCTTCTTACGCGTCAGCAAATACCTTGCCGTCGTCGAGTGTAATCTGTAGTTTTGTGTACTCGCTATGGAAATCGTTCTCAAGACGGTCAAGATAGCGGGCACATTCCCATTTACACATAGGAAGATCATGAAGCAGATAGTTGCCGCACGACTGAGGCTCTGTGGCAGGCACTTCTTTCTGTGTGAGAATCCACTTGAGGCACTCGATGGTTAGCCTGCGCATTTCCTCTACTGTGTATGAACCAGTCATGATGATATACATACCCGTGAGACAGCCCATAGGCCCTACATATACCACATCTTCCTTTGCTTCTGAGTTGCGAAACCATGTGGCCATCAGGTGTTCTATGCTATGTATGGCTGACGGGGCTACAGCAGGTTCTTTATTTGGCTCTGTGATGCGAAGGTCGAAAGTGGTAAATCCCTTGTCCACTCTGGAAACGTAGATACCAGGCTTAAGACGGGTATGATCGATGGTGAAACTCTGTATTACTTCCATTAGAAAAAATAGATAAAAATGATGACTACAGGCTTTCGATGAAAGTCTTTGTAACATGGAATGAATTATCTGCGATAGTGTTCCAGAAGTCGTGATACTGAGATGCATCAGTGTCGCGAAGGGGGATGTCGCTGATAACACGGAAGGAGATAAATGGTACCTTATAGATATAGCAAGCCTGGGCTATTGCTGCCGACTCCATATCCACAGCCTTGGCCTCTGGGAAATGACTGATTATCTCACGCATTTTTTCCTTTGAGTCAACAAACCAGTCGCCAGTGACGATGAGTCCCGGCTTAGCACCTGTCTTTAGGGCTTTCTCCAGTAATATGGAATCTGCCTCATAACGGGCAGGAAGCCCCTGTACCTGCCCGTATTGTGTGGTGTTGTCAATGGCTGTGCCGCAATATACATCGTGATAAGTCAGTTGACTGCTTACTACTACATCTTGTATATTGATATCATCACCGTTTCCTCCAGCACAACCGGATGATATTATCACATCGGGCTTATGCTGACGGATCATCTCCACCGCTTGTATGGCTGCATTAACCTTTCCAATACCGCTCTTCTGGATAATGATGTTTTCAGAAGAGAACAACTGCTGGAGCTGCTTGAGCTCCTTATCCATTGCTACTATTACTCCTATCTTCATAATTGTTTTTGTTTACATTCTGCTATCTGGATACTGATATACCTTGTTTCGCTGGCGAACAGCCTCATAGATGAGGATGGCAGTGCTGACGCTGACATTTAGAGAGTCGAGACGTCCCAGCATTGGTATACGGATATGTACATCAGCAGCATCGCGCCATTGTTGAGAGAGCCCTGTAGATTCTGTGCCCATGACAAGAGCCGTTGCATGACTCATGTCATAGTCATAGTAATCATAAGAGTCCTGAAGCTGTGCTGTAAGGATGCGGATCTTATTTGCCTTAAGGAATTCGATACACTCCTTTGAGGCACAAGTGGCAACAGACACGCTGAATACCCCACCGATGCTGGCACGTATCAGGTTAGGGTTGTAGATATCCGTCAAAGGATCACACACTATCACGGCATCTACATTGGCAGCCTCGGCAGTGCGGAGGATGGCTCCCAGATTACCAGGCTTCTCTACACTTTCAAGTACTACCACAAGAGGATTCTGCTTGTTGAACTTAAGGTCATGAAGTTTGTGGCTCTTCACCTTGGCCACCGCAATGATACCCTCAGTAGACTCACGATACGCCATCTTCTCATACACCTGCGCTGTTACGAACGTAGGTTCGATGTCGCAAGTGTAGTTTGTTGTGTCGAGTACAAACAACTCTACTATCTCATATCCGCAGGCGATACAGTGTTCTATCTCTCGCTGACCTTCAACAACGAAGAGCCCTTCCTCTCGTCTGAGTGAAGACTTCTGCTGGAGCGCTACTACATGCTTTATCCTCGCATTCTGCGTGCTGGTAATTACATTTTCTTCCATATTCAGGGGACAAAGGTACGATTAAGTGAGCAAAAATCCAAATTTATTTGGTTTTTTTCAAAGAAAGTGGTACCTTTGTCGGCAAAATAAATACTTGCAAGTTATGAATATTGTAAAAAAGTTGCTGCCCGATGTGTTGGCAGTGCTGTTGTTTGCCGTTTTGGCTTTCGCCTATTTCTTCCCTGCCGACATCGAGGGACGTATTCTTTACCGACATGATGCATCGGCAGGAAGAGGTGCTGGTCAGGAGGGTGTGGAGTATCTTCAAAAGACAGGTGAGCGAAGCCGATGGACCAATGCTCTGTTCGGAGGTATGCCTACCTATCAGATGGCTCCGTCTTATAAGTCTACTGATAAGCTTAGTACTATTATCAGTGCTTATCACCTCTGGTTGCCAGAGAATGTATGGTATGTGTTTGCATATCTGTTGGGATTCTATATCCTGCTTCGTGCATTTGACTTTCGTCAGCATCTGGCTGCCTTAGGATCTATAATATGGGCTTTCAGCACCTATTTCCTTATCATCATAGCTGCCGGACACATCTGGAAGGTATGGGCATTGGCGTATCTGCCTCCGCTGATTGCCGGTATTGTGCTTGCATATAGAGGAAAATATCTATGGGGATTTATCGTCACGGCAATCTTTGCTGCATTTGAGATAAACGCCAACCACGTTCAGATGACCTACTATTATCTCTTTATCATCCTCTTTATGATAATAGCCTGGTTGGTTGAGGCAATACGTGAGAAACGGCTAGTACACTTTGCCAAGGCTACAGGAGTGTGTGTCGTTGCGGGTCTGATAGGTGTATGTCTGAATCTCTCTAATATTTACCACACATGGGAGTATAGTAAGGAGTCGATGCGTGGCAAGAGTGAACTCGTGAAGAAGAATTCTGCCAACCAGACCAACAGTGGACTTGAGCGCGACTATATCACACAGTGGAGCTATGGTATCGGTGAGACATGGACTTTGCTTGTACCAAACACCAAGGGCGGTGCTTCGATGCCATTGTCGATGAACGAGACGGCAATGAAGCATGCCGACAATAACTATATCGACATATATCATCAGATAGGACAATACTGGGGTGAACAGCCTGGAACCAGTGGACCTGTATATGTAGGTGCATTTGTGGTGTTTCTGTTTATTTTGGGACTGTTCGTTGTTAAGGGACCAATGAAGTGGGCTCTTCTCTCAGCCACAGTACTGTCGATAATGCTCTCATGGGGAAAGAATTTCATGGGTCTGACGGACTTCTTCATCGACTATGTGCCGATGTATGCCAAGTTCCGTACTGTAGCCTCAATACTTGTTATCGCGGAGTTTACTATTCCTCTTCTGGCTATGCTGGCATTGAAGGAAGTGCTTTGCTCAGGAATGAATGAAAAGAGGAAAGAGATAACAAAATACTCATTGATATCGTTGGGACTCACTGCCGGAATCGCATTGCTCTTTGCACTGATGCCATCGATGTTCTTCAGCTCTTTCATTTCTTCGAGCGAGGTTCAGGCATTGCAGGGGCTGCCCGCAGAACACGTACAACCTATCATGAGTAATCTTACAGAGATGCGTAAGGCAATGTTCACCAGCGATTGTTGGCGTTCATTCTTTATCATCATCGTAGGTGCAGGCATCTTGTTTGCAGCTATCTATGGTAAGTTAAAGAAGGAGTATGCTGTTGGAGCATTGCTGATACTCTGTCTTGTCGACCTCTGGCCAATAAACAAGCGTTATCTTAATGATGAGATGTTCGTGCCGAAGAGTGAGCGTGAGGCTCCACAACAGATGACTCAGACAGACGAGCAGATTCTGCACGATAAGAGCCTTGATTACAGAGTACTCAATATGGCTTCCAACACCTTCAATGAGAATGAGACTTCTTATTATCATAAGAGTATCGGAGGTTATCATGCTGCCAAGCTGCGTCGCTATCAGGAGATGATCGAACAATATATCTCTCCAGAGATGCAGCAGACTATGAGTGCTGTAGCAGATGCTGGAGGAGATATGACACAGGTTAACGGCGACAGTATCTATCCTGTGCTCAATATGCTTAACACGAAGTATTTTATCCTTCCTCTTCAAGGAGGACAGACTGTGCCCATCCAGAATCCGTATACCTATGGTAATGCATGGTTTGTGGATAAGCTCCAATATGTGCAGAATGCCAATGAGGAGCTCCTTGGGGTGGGTAAGATAGATCTCCGCCATGAGGCTGTGGCCGATGCAAAGTTCAAGACTCAGCTTGGCGATGCAGTGGCCCAGGATACAGCAAGTGTGGTTAAGATAATATCTTATGAGCCTAATGAGTTGAAATATGATGTCAACTCGAATAAGGGTGGTGTGATAGTGTTCTCAGAGATATATTATCCTGGATGGACGGCTACCATCGATGGTGAACCGGCAGAGTTGGGACGTGTTAACTATATCCTCCGTGCTCTGAATGTGAAACCGGGAAAGCACGAGGTGGTGCTCAGTTTCTTCCCCAAGTCTGTGGATACCACAGAGAGTATCGCTTATACGGCTTATGCTGTACTGATTCTCGTTATCTTGGGTGGTGTGTTTGTGGAATATCGCCGACGTAAAAAATAAAGTCAGATGTTGAAAAAGTTGCTTTCGTTGCCACCGAATCTGGTGAGTGCCTTCCATGAGGTGACAGGACTCTCTGATGAAGAGTATTTCTGTACCTGCGATCCTATTGGACATCGATTGGGAAGTGGTGGAGGTACTTCGTGGCTTCTCATGGAGGCTATGAAAGGAGATAAAGCTGAGACTTTCGATGAGTGGCTCGCCAAAGAGAAACGCATACTGGTTCATGCTGGAGGTCAGAGTAAGCGTCTGCCCAGCTATGCAGTATCGGGTAAGGTATTGATGCCACTGCCGGTATTCAGATGGGAGAGAGGCCAGAAGCTGTCGCAGAACCTCCTTAGTGTGCAACTGCCGCTCTATGAGAAGATGATGCAGATGGCGCCAGATAATATCCATACGATGATTGTCAGCGGCGATGTGCTTATCCGTGCAACACAACCGCTGCAGGCGATACCTCAGGCAGATGTTGTTTGCTATGGTCTGTGGCTTGATGCATCAGTGGCAAAGAATCATGGAGTGTTTGTGAGTGACCGCCGAAGTCCGTCTGTTTTGAAACAGATGCTTCAGAAACCATCAGTAAAGACGTTGTCAGAACTGCAGAAAGATCATTTCTATCTTACTGATATTGGGGTGTGGATGCTGAGCGATAAGGCCGTAAGGCTTTTGATGGAGCGGAGTATTGTAGGCAATCCTAGAGAGACTAGGGAAACTAGGATGACTGGCAATTATAGTCCTTCTGACTTTAAGGAATATGATCTATACTCTGAGTTTGGATGTGCTCTGGGCACAGACCCGTCGATACCTGATAGTGAGTTGTCTGAGCTCTCTGTAGCTATCGTTCCGCTTTCGGGTGGAGAGTTTTATCATTTCGGCACGTCGAAAGAGATGATTTCCTCTACGCTTAGGCTACAGAATCTGGTGAACGATCAGCGTGAGATAATGCACTTGGATCGTAAGCCGCATCCTTCGATCTTTGTACAGAATGCAGTTACAAAGATTCCATTTACAGAAGAGAATACTAACATCTGGGTAGAAAATAGCTATATCGGAGAAAAGTGGCATCTCACCCACGACCATGTGATAACAGGTGTGCCGGAAAATGACTGGGAGATTAGTCTTGAACCAGGCGAATGTATCGACGTGGTGCCGGTGGGGGATAGTGACTATGAAATCCGTCGTTATCATATCGACGAACCTCAGAATAGTAATGAACTTGCTGAGAAAGCAAATCTCTACAGGCTTTTTGCACAACGTCGTGAGTTCAGGAAGCAGAATTGGTCGGCATTGGCCAAGAACTGGCGCCATAGCGTGTTCTATCAACTTGATCTTGCAGATGCTCAGGAGGAGTTTAAGAACTTAGGAATACCATTGCCAGAGCCTCTTGAAGATGATGCTCCTCTGATGACGCGCATTCATAATGCGATGTTCCGTGGGGAGAGCGATAAAGCGTTCAGTTTATTGCGCGAGGGTCTCCTTGAGGGGCAGGAGATTGTTGGCACACCTCAAAGGGATATCGCTGACGATCAGATTGTGTGGGGACGTTCTCCAGTAAGAATAGATATTGCGGGAGGATGGACAGATACGCCTCCTTATTGTCTGATGGAAGGTGGAAATGTGATTAACTTCGCCATAGAACTAAATGGTCAGCCACCATTACAGGTATATATTAAGCCATCAAGAGAATATCGCATTGTGCTCAGGAGCATCGACCTAGGTGCAATGGAAGTGGTTGAGACCAATGAACAACTCACCGACTTCATGCATGTCGGTTCCCCATTCTCCATTCCTAAAGCAGCCCTCGTCCTTGCCGGCTTCGGAAGTCACAATGGAATCAGGACACTTTGTGACATTCACTCTCAATTGGAGGAGTTTGGTTGCGGCATTGAACTAACGTTGCTCTCAGCCATACCAGCAGGTAGTGGCCTTGGAACATCGAGCATCCTCGCTGCCACAGTACTTGGAGCCCTCAATGACTTCTGTGGACTTGGATGGGATAAGAATGAGATTGGTCGTCGCACGCTGATGCTCGAACAGATGCTTACCACTGGAGGCGGTTGGCAGGATCAGTTTGGTGGCATACTGAGTGGAGTGAAACTTTTGCAGACGGGTAGGGGCTTCGACCAAAGCCCTAAGGTTAGATGGTTGCCCAACGACCTTTGGACACAACCGGAATATCGTGCTTGTCACCTATTATATTATACCGGTATCACTCGTACAGCGAAGAGCATTCTCGCAGAGATAGTCCGCAGGATGTTCCTGAATCATAGTGGCGAAATACGTCAGTTGCGTGAGATGAAGGATCATACTATGGAGATGTATGAAGCAATACAGCAGAATGATTTCCGGCATATGGGATTCCTTGTCCGTAAGACTTGGGCTCAGAATCAGGCTCTAGACTACGGCACCAATCCTCAGGCTGTATCAAAACTGACAGACCTTATCGATGACCTCTGTCTGGGATATAAACTTCCAGGTGCAGGAGGCGGAGGCTACCTTTATATGATAGCTAAGGACCCTGAGGCCGCAGTACGCATAAAACAAATCCTTACAGAGAATAGTACCAATCGCAATGCCCGATTTGTGGAGATGACACTTTCTACTATAGGACTGCAAATAAGCAGGAGTTGATGGAATTTAGGACGATAGTTGATATTGATGATCCAGGTTTCAGAATCGTGCCATGCGAGGAGATGCTCTTCGTGGGATCATGTTTCGCTGACAATATCGGCAGCAGGTTTAAGGAAGAGAAGTTCCATGCTGTGGTCAATCCTTATGGTGTGATGTATAATCCCGCCAGTATTCTGCACACCGTAGAGCGAATGGATTTATCGCCCTCTCTCAGAACCACTTTTATTACCCTTGGTACTAATCACGTCTATCGTCTTAATGAAACTGGCGAGATTGTGGATAACTGCCAGAAGCGCCCACAGTCGCTATTTACCGAAGAAGAACTGTCTGTCGATGAGTGTGCTGATTATTTGATGAAGGCGATATCCATCCTTCGAGATATTAATCCAGAGATGAATATTGTCCTTACTGTCAGCCCTATTCGCTATCGTAAATATGGCTATCACGGCTCACAATTATCCAAAGCGGCATTGCTACTGGCGATAGATAAGGTACTAGGCTATCCTAGAAGTTCTATCTTGCCCAGGAAGCCTAGAATCTCTAGGATATCTAAGATCTCCTATTTCCCCGCATATGAGATTCTCAACGACGAGCTCCGCGATTATCGCTTCTACAAACCCGATATGCTCCATCCTTCAGAACAGACGGTAGAATATATCTGGGAGCGTTTGGTCGATACTTATTTCTCTGATGAGGCGAAACATTTCCTTGAAGAATGGCGACCTATCAAACAGGCCTTGGGACACAAACCTTTCGACCCTCAGTCAGAGGATTACAAGGCACTGATGGATAAAACTATGTTAAAAATTGCTGAACTAAAGAAAAAATATCCTACCTTTGCAGTCTAAATAGAAACAATATGATGAAATATTCGATAATAAAGATAGCTACACTCATCGGTGCCCGTCGTGTGGGTGATACCGATGCCCAGATAGGTTGGTTGCTTACAGACAGCCGTTCCCTGTGTTTCCCTGAGGAGACACTGTTTTTTGCTCTTAAGTCAGCCCGTAACGATGGCCACAAATATATCAGCGACCTCTATCGTCGTGGTGTGCGTAATTTCGTCGTAGAGTCAAGAGGCATTCAGGAATATTGCCCAAATAGTGCCTCTGAGATGAATGATGCTAACTTCCTTATCGTACCATCACCTTTAGCTGCACTTCAGCGACTTGCAGAGCGTCATCGTGATGAGTTTGACATCCCCATTGTGGGAATAACGGGCTCAAACGGAAAGACGATGGTAAAGGAGTGGCTCTATCAGATACTCCTCCCGTCGCAGAAGATCGTTCGTTCACCAAAGAGCTATAACTCTCAGATAGGAGTCCCTCTCTCTGTATGGCTTCTCAACGAACAGACCGAGGTAGGCATCTTCGAGGCAGGTATCTCCGAACCAGGTGAGATGATGGCCCTTCGTGACATCATCCAGCCCACAGTAGGAGTCTTCACATCCTTAGGTTCTGCCCATCAGGAGAATTTCCGTTCGATGGAAGAGAAATGTATGGAGAAACTCGAACTGATGCACGATACTCAGGCGATGATATATTGTTCGGACAATGACATCGTAAGCCGCTGTGTACGCCGTATGCAGTATAAGGGTGAGAAGATAGCCTGGTCGCAGTGCGACGAACAGGTGGCTTTCTTTGTAAAGACAGTCGATGGAACTAAGATCTCTTATCGTTATAAAGGAGAGGATGGCGCTTTTGACATCCCATTTAGCGATGAGGCTTCGATAGAAGACTGTATCACTTGTGCTGCCACAGCACTTTATCTCGGCATTACGCCAGAGCAGCTCGCAGAGCGTATGCCCGTGCTGGAGCCTGTAGCCATGCGCCTTGAGGTAAAGGACGGACAGAGAGGTTGTGTGCTTATCAATGACTCTTATAATAGCGATGTCAACTCTCTTGACATAGCTCTCGACTTCATGAACCGCCGTCAGTTCTCACCTCTCACCTCTCACCCCTCACTTCTAAAGAAGACACTTATCCTCAGTGATATGTATCAGACAGGTGTCGCCCCAGAGCAGCTCTATGCCCAGGTGTCAGACCTGTGTGTAAAGCGCGGAATACAGAAGTTCATAGGTATAGGTACTGACCTCTCTGCCCAGGCAGATAAGATACAGATTGTCGACAAACAGTTCTTCCTCGATGTTCAGCATTTTCTTACAAGCGATACGTTTAGCAGTCTGCGAAATGAATTGATACTTCTGAAGGGTGCCCGTAGTTTCGGCTTTGATCAGATAACAGAACAGCTGGAGCAGAAAGTCCATGAGACAATTCTCGAGGTGAACCTCAATGCCGTTGTGAATAACCTCAATTACTACCGCTCTTTTCTTAAGCCAGAGACCAAGATGGTCTGTATGATTAAGGCCGATGCCTATGGGGCAGGAGCTATAGAGATAGCCAAGACCCTTCAGGATCATCGTGTTGACTATCTCGCTGTAGCTGTTGCCGATGAGGGCGTTACGCTCCGTAAGGCTGGCATCACAGCCAATATCATGATTATGAATCCTGAGATGACCGCCTTCAAGACCATGTTCGACTATGACCTTGAGCCAGAGGTCTATTCCTTCCGTCTTCTCGATGCTCTCATAAGGGCAGCGCGTAAGGAGGGTATCACAGGATGGCCGGTACATATCAAACTCGATACCGGAATGCATCGTTTAGGCTTCGATCCTATAAACGATATGGATGAGCTTATCGACCGTCTGAAACATCAGAATGCCATTATTCCGCGTTCTGTGTTCAGCCATTTCGTAGGTTCCGATAGCGATGGCTTCGATGAGTTCTCTGCCCGTCAGTTTGCCCTCTTTGATGAAGGAAGCAAGAAGCTGCAGGCGGCATTCACGCATAAGATCCTTCGTCACATGGACAATTCTGCCGGTATAGAGCATTTCCCTGAGCGACAGATGGATATGTGTCGCCTGGGATTGGGGCTCTACGGTGTTGACCCTCGTGACAACAGAATACTTAACACCGTATCTACGCTTAAGACAACCATCCTCCAGATGCGCCATGTTCCTGCAGGCGATACAGTGGGCTATAGCCGTAAGGGAAAGATTGATCACGATTCAGTTATCGCTGCTATACCTATAGGCTATGCCGACGGTCTGAATCGTCATTTGGGCAACCGTCGTTGTTACTGTCTGGTAAATGGCCAGAAGGCGGAGTATGTGGGTAATATCTGTATGGATGTGGCTATGATAGATGTCACAGGCATCGACTGTCATGAGGGCGACATGGTGGAAATCTTCGGCGAGCATCTGCCAGTAACCACGCTCTCTGACATCATCGACACCATCCCATACGAAGTCCTCACAGGTGTGTCAAACCGTGTGAAGCGTGTATATTTTCAAGATTGACGTTAACGATAACGTAAAAAAATATAAGGTGAAATGTTCTGCGTTTCACCTTTTTTTATTAATTTTGCAGCCACAGACTACTAAGATGGTCGAAAATTGACTCTGAACAAACAAAAATATCGATATTAAAAAAATGGAACAGGTATTCAGTTACATTATTAGTCTTGGGGCATCGGTGATGATGCCTATCCTCTTTACTATCATTGGCCTGTGTATAGGCATGAAGTTCGGAAAGTCCTTGAAATCAGGCCTGTATGTAGGTGTGGGATTCGTTGGCTTGGGTATCGTGACAGCTCTTCTAACGAGCAACTTCGGTAATCCGCTGAGTGAGATCTCACGTCTTTATAACCTCCAGCTCGGCGTGTTCGACATGGGTTGGCCTGCTGCTGCAGCAGTGGCTTACAACACAGCAGTGGGAGCTCTGATCATCCCCATCTGTCTTGGAGTGAATTTCCTGATGCTTATCACAAAATGTACCCGTACGGTGAATATCGACCTGTGGAACTACTGGCATTTCGCATTTATCGGAGCTGTGGCATACTTCGTAATGGATCAGAGTCTGGCATGGGGCTATTTCGCTGCCATCGTTTGTTACATCATCACCCTGGTTATGGCCGACCTTACCGCCTCGAAGTTTCAGGGATACTATGATGATATGGATGGTATCTCTATCCCTCAGCCTTTCTGCCAGAGTTTTACGGTGTTCGCAATAGGTATCAACTGGTTGCTCGACAGAATTCCCGGATTCTCAAAGCTCGATATTGATGCCGATGGACTGAAGAAAAAGTTTGGTGTGCTTGGTGAGCCTATTGTGCTTGGTGTTATTGTTGGTGCGTTGATTGGTGTCGTAGCACAGCTGGATATTAAGAAAGTACTCTTTCTTGGAGTGACTATGGGTGCTGTGATGGAACTGATACCACGTATCACAAAGCTCTTCATCGACGGATTGAAGCCTATTGCAGAGAAGACGCAGGAGGTCGTTCAGAAGAAATGGGCTGGTAAGAAAGTGTATATCGGTATGTCGCCAGCACTTGTGATTGGTCATCCAACAACACTTGTAGCTTCGCTGATACTTATTCCTCTGGCGCTGTTGATGGCTGTGGCATCGCCTGGCAATGAGTTCCTGCCTCTGGCATCGCTAGCAGGTATGTTCTATGTGTTTGTAATGGTTCTGCCTTATACCAAGGGAAATGTAGTGAAGACACTCATAATAGGTATCATAGCAGTAGGTATAGGCCTTTGGTTTGTGACGGATATGGCCCCTGCCTTTACTCAGGCAGCCCAGACAGTTTATGCTCAGACACAGGATCCCGCAGCGAAGATTCCTGAGGGATTCCAGGCTGGTGCGATTGATTTTGCTAGTTCACTTTTCGGTTGGGTGATCTATAAATGTGTGAATAATCTGGCCTATGTGGGTGCTGGTATTCTTACACTTATCACTATCTGTATGGTAATCTGGAACCGTAGGATTATCGTTGCCGATGAAAAGGGTTCCAAGGAATAACATATTAAAACAAAAATAGAAATGAAGAAATCAATTTTGACTTTAATGCTTATGGCAAGTTTTACAAGTGGCTTCGGCCAGCAGAACGTGAGTTTCCAGAAGGCATGTCATCCTGATGATGTGAAGCATTACGACACGAAGACCCTTCGTGAACGCTTCGTTATGGAAAAGGTGATGGTTGCCGACGAAATCAACCTTACTTATTCGATGTACGACCGTTTTATCTTCGGTGGTGCAATGCCTGTTACCAAGGACCTGAAACTTGAGACTTTCCCAGAGCTCCGTGCTGACTATTTTATGCGCAATCGTGAGTTGGGTATCATCAACACTGGTGGTGACGGTGTGGTAATCGTTGACGGACAGGAGTATCCTCTTGGTTACAGTGAGGCCCTCTACGTTGGTCGCGGTTGGCTTGGTAAGGATAAGAAGGGCGGTGACATAGACTCAAATAAGGAAGTGGTATTCCGTTCAAAAGACCCTCAGAAACCAGCCAAGTTCTATCTGAATTCAGCTACAGCACATCATCATTACAAGACTCAGTGGGTGACACTTGACGGACGTAAGAATGGAAAAGTGCAGAGCCTGAAGGCAGTGATTGTAGGTACAAAGGAAAAACCTCTCGGTTCTAAGGCTGAGAGTAATCTGCGTACTATCAACCAGCTGATTGTTAACACAGCCCTTGAGGAGGGCCCATGTCAGTTGCAGATGGGTCTGACACAGTTGCAGGAGGGTAGCGTGTGGAATACTATGCCTCCTCACACTCACGGACGTCGTATCGAGGCATATTACTATTTTAATGTGCCTGAGACACAGACTGTTTGCCACGTGATGGGCGAGCCACAGGAGAGTAGGGTGGTATGGCTGCACAACGAGCAGGCTATCATGTCACCAGAGTGGAGCATCCACTGCGCTTCGGCTACCTATTATTATACATTTATCTGGGGTATGGCAGGTGAGAACCTGAACTATAACGATAAGGACAATATCCCCGTCATCGACCTCAAGTAAAGGTAAAAAGGATATTTAAAGGTAAAAAGGTAAAAAAGTTAAAAGGTAAAAGGTAAAAATATGGCTCCAGTACAAACATCAAAGATGTCCAACTTCCGTTGGGTGATCTGTGCGCTGCTGTTCTTGGCAACAACAGTAAACTATATGGACCGTCAGGTTCTGTCGTTAACCTGGAAAGACTTTATCGCAGTAGACTTCCACTGGACAGATGCTGACTACGGTAGGATTACAGGAATGTTCTCATTATTCTATGCTATCGCCAACCTCTTTGCTGGTAAATTCATCGACTGGATGGGTACCAAGAAGGGTTATCTCATTGCTATCTTCGTATGGAGCACCGGTGCTGTTCTTCATGCTGGATGCGGATGGGTAGCTATGAATATTGAGGGTTATGACTCTATCGAGGCATTGCGCGCCGTACAGGCAGGTAGCGATGCTGCTGTAGCTATTGCTACTATATCGGTATGGCTCTTCCTTAGCTGTCGTCTGATACTCGCTGTCGGTGAGGCAGGAAACTTCCCTGCAGCCATCAAGGCTACTGCAGAGTATTTCCCAAAGAAAGACCGTGCGTTCAGTACATCTATTTTTAATAGTGGCGCATCAGTAGGTGCTCTTGCTGCTCCTGCTACTATCCCTCTGTTGGCTCGTGCTTGGGGTTGGGAGATGGCTTTCATTATCATCGGTGTACTGGGTTATATCTGGATGGGCCTTTGGATGTGGCTCTATGAGAAGCCTCGTAAGAACAAACGCGTAAATCAGGCAGAGCTCAACTATATTGAGCAGGATATCGATATCGCTGAGGTACAGGATCGCGACAAGGCGAAGGAAGAAAAGGCTATCCCGTTCTTCGAGTGCTTTACCTATCGTCAGACTTGGGCTTTCCTCGTTGGTAAGTTTATGACTGATGGCGTTTGGTGGTTCTTCCTTTTCTGGGCTCCGGCATACTTCTCTGACCAGTATGGATATACATCAGACTCAACTATGGGTATTCTGCTGATCTTCACACTTTATCTGATTGTAACAGTGCTTTCAATTGGTGGTGGTTATCTGCCCACATACTTTGTTGATAAGAAGGGTATGAACCCATATCTGGGTCGTATGCGCGCCATGTTGATTTTCGCTTGTTTCCCAGTATTGGGTCTGCTGGCTCAGCCTATGGGAGCATACAGCGCATGGTGGCCAGCCATCCTGATTGGTCTGCTGGGTGCAGGACATCAGGCTTGGAGTGCTAACCTATTCTCAACCATCGGCGATATGTTCCCAAAGAGCACTATTGGTACTATCGTTGGTCTGGGAACCATGACAGGTGGTTTCGGTTCTATGGCTATTAACATGGGTAGTGGTGAGTTCTTTACTTGGGCAGCTGCTCAGGGCTCTGCTTTCCAGTTCTTTGGATTCGAGGGTAAGCCTGCTGCTTACATGGTAGTGTTCTGCATCTGTGCCGTAGCTTATCTCATAGGCTGGTGTATCATGAAGGCACTCGTGCCAAAGTACAAGCCAATCATAATAGAGGATTAATATCTGAAGATAATCGTAAAAAGATCCCTGTTCTTATTGGATAGGGGTCTTTTTTTATGTTTAATTAGAAAAAATGCATCTTCTTTTAATAAAAAAGGTGTAAAAACTTGGTGGTTTCGTAAAAAAGTAGTAATTTTGCACCCGCTTTTTGTGGCACCTGTGCCCGGAGCATAAGTTTAACATCAAAATTTTTAAAAACAAAGACAAATGATTATTGTACCAGTAAAAGAAGGCGAGAACATCGAAAAGGCCCTCAAGAAGTTTAAGAGAAAGTTTGAAAAGACAGGTGTAGTTAAGGAGCTTCGCCGCCGTCAGCAGTTTGACAAACCTTCTGTACTTAAGCGTCTTAAGATGGAGCACGCCGTCTACGTACAGCAGCTGCGCACAAACGAGGAATAATAAAAGTTCCTAAAAAATTTGGTAGTTTCGAATTTTATTCGTAAATTCGTAGCCAAAAAGGAGAGGTAACACTCTCTGTAATGGCGAGAAGGATGATAAACCAGTTTCTAAACTACCTGCGGTACGAGCGGAATTCATCTCCGCAGACTGCGCAGACATACGAGGAAGCTCTCGAGGAGTTTGAATCGTATATCACATTTAGGGATGAAGGACTCTCGCTCGGTGATATAGATACCGACATCATCCGTGACTGGATGGAGAGTCTGATGGATAAAGGAAACTCTGCGTCAACGATTAACAAAAAATTGAGTGCATTGCGTTCCTTTTATCGCTTTGCCCTAAAACGGAAACTGGTAACCCGCGATCCGGCACACTGCATCGACGGTCCTAAGAAGTCGAAGCCCTTGCCTCAATTCCTCCGTGAAGGGGAGATGGACAGGCTGCTCGACGATCTTGAGTGGAGTGATGATTATAATAATGTACGTGCGCGTACCATATTATTATTATTATATACTACGGGACTAAGACGTTCGGAACTTGTAGGTCTGAATGATAAGGATGTGGACTTCGGTTCAAAGCAGTTGAAAGTGACTGGAAAAAGAAACAAGCAACGCATCGTTCCTTTCGGAGATGAGTTGGCTAGTGAGTTGCAGCACTATATAGAAGTACGCGACGCACAAGCGGGTAAGTCGGATGGGACGGACGGGCATCCACTCTTTCTGGGGAATAAGGGAGAACGGATCTCCGGACAGCAGGTTTATCTGATGGTTAGGAAATATCTTACTGCAGTCACCACGCTGAAGAAACGTTCCCCACACGTGCTCAGGCACACCTTCGCCACGGCAATGCTCAACAATGGAGCAGGTCTGGAATCAATAAAGGATCTGTTGGGTCATGAGAGCGTCAGTACGACGGAAATCTATACCCACACCACCTTTGAGCAACTGAAACGAGTTTATAAAGAGGCTCATCCAAGAGCCTAGAACCTTTTTAATAACTATTTAAAAATAGGAGGTATCTATGGAGATTAAGATTCAGTCGATTCATTTCGACACTACCGAGAAGTTACAGGCGTTTATCGAAAAGAAGATTGCCAAGTTAGAAAAATCATTTGAGGATATTCAGAAAGTAGAGGTGCAACTTAAGGTAGTGAAGCCCGCAACTGCCGACAACAAGACTGTAAGTCTGTCGGTAGCCGTTCCAGGAAACACTCTGTTCGTAGAGAAGACAAGTGACACATTTGAGGAAAGTACGGACCTTTGTGTGGATTCTATGAGGGCTCAACTGCAAAAATTCAAGGAAAAATTAAGAGATAGATAAAAAAAAACAAGAAAAGTTTTGTTATTTCAAAAATAAGTAGTAACTTTGCAGCCGTTTTCCGACAGGTCGTAACCCATGACATAGGGAGCGGCTGCAAAAACGCCTCTTTAGCTCAGTTGGCCAGAGCACGTGATTTGTAATCTCGGGGTCGTTGGTTCGAATCCGACAAGAGGCTCTCCTGAAAAGGAATGAAGTTCGGTGAAAACCGGGCTTTCGTGACTAAAAGGAAAAATGGCTTGGGTGTTTTCCAGAGTGGCCAAATGGGGCAGACTGTAAATCTGCTGTCTTTCGACTTCGGTGGTTCGAATCCATCAGCACCCACTAGAGAGATCTTTGCGGAAATAGCTCAGTTGATAGAGCACTAGCCTTCCAAGCTGGGGGTCGCGGGTTTGAGCCCCGTTTTCCGCTCACTTGCTGTAATAGCTCAGTGGTAGAGCACTTCCTTGGTAAGGAAGAGGTCCTGAGTTCAACTCTCAGTTACAGCTCTCTCACTGTTAGGAGGAAACTGAAAATTCAGAATTATATACAATTTAATAAACAAGTAAAATGGCAAAAGAGAATTTTGTGCGCACCAAACCGCACGTAAACATTGGTACTATCGGTCACGTTGACCACGGTAAGACAACTCTGACAGCTGCTATCACAACAGTGTTGGCAAAGGCTGGTCTCTCTGAGGTTAAGTCATTCGATCAGATTGATAACGCTCCTGAGGAGAAGGAGCGCGGTATCACTATTAACACCGCTCACGTTGAGTACGAGACCAAGCTGCGTCACTACGCTCACGTTGACTGCCCGGGACACGCTGACTATGTAAAGAACATGGTAACTGGTGCTGCTCAGATGGACGGTGCTATCCTCGTAGTTGCTGCAACTGACGGTCCTATGCCTCAGACTCGTGAGCACGTTCTGCTCGCTCGTCAGGTAAACGTTCCACGTCTGGTTGTATTCCTGAACAAGTGTGATATGGTTGATGACGAGGAGATGCTGGAGCTCGTTGAGATGGAGGTCCGCGAGATTCTGGAGCAGTATGAGTTTGAAGAGGATACTCCTATCATCCGTGGTTCTGCTCTTGGTGCACTGAACGGTGTTGCTAAGTGGGAAGAGAAGGTTATGGAGCTGATGGATACCTGTGACACATGGATTCAGGAGCCTCCACGTGCAACTGACAAGCCATTCCTGATGCCTGTTGAGGACGTATTCTCAATCACAGGTCGTGGTACTGTTGCTACTGGTCGTATCGAGACTGGTGTTATCCACGTTGGTGATGAGGTTGAGCTGCTCGGTCTTGGTGAGGATAAGAAGTCAGTTGTAACTGGCGTTGAGATGTTCCGCAAGATTCTTGATGAGGGTCAGGCTGGTGATAACGTAGGTCTGCTGCTCCGTGGTATCGACAAGAACGAGATCAAGCGTGGTATGGTACTCTGCCACCCAGGTCAGATCAAGCCATTCAAGAAGTTCAAGGCTTCTATCTACGTTCTGAAGAAGGAAGAGGGTGGTCGTCACACTCCATTCGGAAACAAGTATCGTCCACAGTTCTATCTCCGCACAATGGACTGCACAGGTGAGATCACTCTCCCAGCAGGTGTTGAGATGGTAATGCCTGGTGATAACGTAGAGATCACTGTTGAGCTGATCTACGCTGTAGCCCTGAACCAGGGTCTCCGCTTCGCTATCCGTGAGGGTGGTCGTACAGTAGGTTCTGGTCAGATCACAGAGGTATTCGAGGACTAATCCTTGATTCTACAAGGAATGCCTAGGATATTCTAGTAATTCTTGAGAACCTAGAAAATAAAAAAGCCCCCGTTTTGGGCGGGGGCTTTCATACGGGAATAGCTCAGTTGGTAGAGCATCGGTCTCCAAAACCGAGGGTCGTGGGTTCGAGTCCTCCTTCCCGTGCTAAATAGTAAGAAGATGTTTAAGAGTATTATCAATTACTGCAAAGCTTGCTATGACGAGCTTGCACATAAGACAACTTGGCCAACGCGTAAAGAGCTTACGCACAGTGCAGTAGTGGTGCTTTCAGCATCACTTGTTATTGCGCTTGTAGTATGGGCCATGGATTTTGTATTTAAGTCAGTAATGAGCCTGGTATATCCGGGATAATGATTGATTAGAAAGATGGCTCAACAACCAGGAATGAGATGGTATGTTCTGCGTGCCGTTAGCGGTAAGGAAGCTAAGGTAAAGGAATATCTCGAGGCGCTGATGAAGAAAGACAGGCTGCTAGAGCAGAATGTCGGACAGATTCTTCTGCCAACTGAGAAGTATGCCCAGCTCCGTAATGGTAAGCGTGTGGTCAAGGAGAAGCTTTTTCTTCCTGGCTATGTGTTGGTAGAGGCAAACCTTCATGGTGAGATAGCGCATACACTGCGTTTTATGCCTAATGTGCTGGGCTTTCTCGGAGGTCTTGATAACCCCACTCCTGTAAGACAGGCTGACATCAACAGGATCCTCGGAACTGCTGATGAGACTGTCATTAGGAATGAGGAGTCTATCGTTCCATATAATATTGGCGATGCAGTTAAGGTTACTGACGGACCTTTCAATGGCTTCAACGGTATTATCGAAGAGGTAGATGCTGCTAAGCATAAGTTGAAGGTAATGGTGAAAATCTTTGGACGTAAGACTCCTTTGGAGCTCTCGTTCAATCAAGTAGAAAAGGAATAGGGCGTAATTGTTACGGTACGTCCGTTCTGTATATACGGTCTACAGACGGCTTCCACGTCTCGGGCTTATATATCAATTCAATAAATTTATAAACAGAAATGGCTAAAGAAGTTGCTGGATTAATCAAATTACAGATTAAAGGTGGCGCTGCGAATCCTTCACCCCCAGTAGGACCTGCTCTGGGTTCTAAGGGTATTAATATTATGGGATTCTGCAAAGAGTTCAACGCCAGAACCCAGGATAAGGCAGGTAAGATTATTCCTGTCGTTATCACTTACTATACTGACAAGTCATTCTCTTTCGAACTGAAGACTCCTCCCGCAGCTGTTCAGCTGAAGGAGGCAGCAAAAGTTAAGAGCGGAAGTGCTGAGCCAAACCGTAAGAAGGTAGCCAAGGTAACTTGGGATCAGGTTCGTGCTATCGCCGAGGATAAGATGAAAGACTTGAACTGCTTTACCGTAGAGTCAGCCATGAAGCTGATTGCAGGTACAGCGCGTAGTATGGGTATCACTGTAGAAGGGGAGTTCCCTGGTAAATAATTAATAACTTCAATTAAGAAAATGAGTAAACTGACAAAAAATCAAAAGTTGGTAGCTGATAAGGTTGAAGCAGGGAAAGCATACTCTTTGAAGGAAGCTGCAGCATTGGTGAAGGAAATTACCACCACCAAGTTTGAGGCTTCTGTTGATATCGATGTACGCTTAGGCGTTGATCCACGTAAGGCTAACCAGATGGTTCGTGGCGTTGTTTCGCTGCCGAACGGAACTGGTAAGGTTACACGTGTGCTCGCTCTCTGTACTCCTGATCAGGAGGCTGCTGCTAAGGAAGCAGGTGCTGACTACGTTGGTCTCGACGAGTATATCGAGAAGATCAAGGGTGGTTGGACAGATATTGATGTGATTATTACTATGCCATCTTGCATGGGTAAGCTCGGCCCTCTCGGCCGTGTGCTCGGTCCTCGTGGCCTGATGCCAAACCCCAAGAGTGGTACTGTTACTATGGACGTTGCTAAGGCAGTTAAGGAGGTTAAGCAGGGTAAGATCGACTTTAAGGTTGACAAGGCTGGTATCGTGCACACGTCAATCGGTAAGGTTACCTTCACCGCTGATCAGATCTTTGAGAATGCAAAGGAGTTTATCTCTACCATTATCAAGCTGAAGCCTGCTGCTGCGAAGGGTACATACATCAAGAGTATCTTCCTCTCAAGCACTATGAGTATGGGTATCAAGATAGATCCTAAATCAGTTGAATAACTCGTTAAAAGATTAGACAAATGAAAAAGGAATTAAAAGATACTATCATCGTAGAACTCGGAGAGAAACTGAAGGCATATCCTCATTTCTATCTTGTTGACCTTACTGGTTTGGATGCTGCTAAGACAAGCGAACTCCGCGAGAAGTGCTTCAAGAACGACATTAAGTTGCTGATGGTGAAGAACACTCTTCTCCACAAGGCATTTGAGGCTTCAGAGATTGATTTCACTCCATTGTATGAGTGCCTGAAGGGTAACACTGCTATCATGTTTACTGAGGCAGCAAACGTACCCGCAAAGCTGATTAAGGAGTACAAGAAGGAAGGTATCCCCGCACTTAAGGGTGCATATGCTGAGGAGAGCTTCTTCGTAGGTGCTGACAAGCTTGACGAGCTCGTAGCTATCAAGAGCAAGAACGAGCTTATCGCAGAGGTTGTTGCCCTGCTTCAGTCTCCAATCAAGAATGTTGTTTCTGGCTTGAATGCCGGTGGCAAGATTCACGGACTGCTTGACGCTATCGCTGAGCGTAACAAATAAGCGAAATAAGTAACATTAACATTAAAAAACAATTAAAATTTTAAATAAAATGGCAGATATTAAAGCTATTGCTGAGGAGTTGGTTAACCTCACAGTGAAAGAAGTAAACGAGTTGGCAACAGTCCTGAAGGACGAGTATGGAATTGAGCCTGCTGCTGCAGCCGTTGCAGTAGCTGCTGCTCCTGCAGCTGGTGGTGACGCCGCTGCTGCTGAAGAGAAGACTTCATTCGACGTTGTTCTGAAGTCTGCAGGTGCCGCTAAGCTCCAGGTTGTTAAGGCCGTTAAGGAGGCTTGTGGTCTTGGTCTTAAGGAGGCGAAGGATCTCGTTGACGGTGCTCCTGCTACCGTTAAGGAGGGTCTCTCTAAGGAAGAGGCAGAGAACCTGAAGAAGGCTATCGAAGAGGCTGGTGCCGAGGTTGAGCTGAAGTAATTCTTGGCAGAGCCAAGCGGCAAAGCCGAGCGCGCACAACAATACTGATTATGGTTGGGAGCTCTCCAGTAGAGGGTTCCCGACCTTTTTCTTGTTTTCACACTAGATCATCTGGAAAAAATTAATTTATGGCTTCAAAGAAAATTGATAACAGAGTAAACTTTGGCAGCGTCAAGAATCCATTGCCGTTCCCGGATTTCCTTGATGTGCAATTAAAGTCGTTCAAAGACTTCCTGCAGTTGGACACTCCGCCTGAGGAACGCAAGAATGACGGTCTGTATAAGGTGTTCGCAGAGAACTTCCCTATCACTGACACACGTAATAATTTCGTTCTTGAGTTCCTGGATTACTATATTGATCCGCCTCGCTATACCATCGATGAATGTCTGGAGCGCGGACTCACATATAGCGTACCCCTGAAGGCTAAGCTGAAACTGTATTGCACTGATCCCGATCACGAGGATTTCGGTACAGTGATTCAGGACGTCTTCCTGGGTCCCATCCCTTATATGACAGCCAATGGTACTTTCGTTATCAATGGTGCTGAGCGTGTAGTAGTATCTCAGTTGCACCGTTCTCCTGGTGTGTTCTTCGGACAGAACACCCATGCCAATGGTTCACTGCTGTATTCTGCACGTATCATTCCGTTCAAGGGCTCTTGGATTGAGTTTGCTACCGACATCAATAATGTGATGTACGCATATATCGATCGTAAGAAGAAGCTGCCCGTAACAACACTATTGCGTGCCATCGGATTTGAAGCTGATAAAGATATTCTTGAGATCTTCAACCTCGCAGAGGAGGTTAAGGTCAACAAGAAAGCTCTGAAGGCCGTTGTGGGCAGCAAGCTTGCTGCACGTGTGCTGAAGAGCTGGAATGAGGACTTTGTTGACGAGGATACCGGTGAGGTAGTATCTATCGAACGTAACGAGGTGATCATGGAGCGTGAGACAGAGATTACAGACGAGAATATGATGGATATCCTCGAGAGCGGCGCACAGACCATCCTCGTACATAAGGACGAGCAGGTGGCACAGGACTACTCCATCATCTTCAACACTCTGGCCAAAGACCCAAGTAACTCTGAGAAGGAGGCTGTGCTTTACATCTACCGTCAGCTGCGTAATGCAGACCCTGCCGATGATGCAAGTGCTCGTGAGGTAATCCAGAACCTCTTCTTCTCTGACAAGCGTTACGATCTGGGTGACGTAGGTCGTTACCGTATCAATAAGAAGCTGAACCTTGATACTGATATGGATGTCCGTGTGCTTACTAAGGAGGACATCATCGAGATTATCAAGTATCTCATCCAGCTGATTAACTCAAAGGCTGCTGTCGATGATATCGACCACCTCTCTAACCGTCGTGTACGTACCGTAGGTGAGCAGCTCTCTAATCAGTTCTCTATAGGTCTGGCACGTATGAGCCGCACTATCCGTGAGCGCATGAACGTTCGCGATAATGAGGTGTTCACACCTATGGACCTGATTAATGCAAAGACTATCTCAAGCGTCATCAACTCATTCTTCGGAACCAACCCATTGTCACAGTTCATGGACCAGACTAACCCTCTGGCCGAGGTAACGCATAAGCGTCGTCTCTCAGCCTTGGGTCCTGGCGGTCTGTCTCGTGAGCGTGCAGGTTTCGAGGTTCGTGACGTACACTATACACACTATGGACGTCTCTGTCCTATTGAGAGCCCTGAAGGACCAAACATCGGTCTTATCTCTTCTCTCTGTGTATATGCAAAGATTAATGAACTCGGCTTCATCCAGACTCCTTACCGTAAGGTGGAGAACGGTGTCGCTAATCTGAATAACGATGATATCGTTTACCTGACTGCAGAGGAAGAGTCAGAGCACGTTATCGGACAGGGAAATGCACCTCTGAACGATGATGGTACATTCATCCGTAAGGTCGTTAAGTGTCGTCAGGATGCTGACTTCCCAGTGGTTCCTCCAACAGATGTAGACCTGATGGACGTATCTCCACAGCAGATTGCATCTATCGCAGCATCACTCATCCCATTCCTCGAGCACGATGATGCTCACCGTGCGCTGATGGGTTCTAACATGATGCGTCAGGCAGTGCCTCTGCTCCACAATGAGGCTCCTATCGTAGGTACAGGTATCGAGAAGCAGGTATGTGAGAACTCTCGTACAATGGTTACCGCTGAGGGCGATGGTGTCGTAGAATATGTTGATGCTACAACCATCCGTATCCTCTACGATCGTACTGATGATGAGGAGTTCGTAAGCTTCGAGCCAGCTCTGAAGGAGTATCGTATCTCTAAGTTCCGTCGTACGAACCAGAACATGACCATCGACTTGCGTCCAATATGTAATAAGGGTCAGCGTGTGAAGAAGGGTGACATTCTGACAGAAGGATATGCCACAGAGAACGGTGAACTCGCACTTGGTCGTAACCTCCTTGTGGCTTACATGCCTTGGAAGGGTTACAACTATGAGGATGCTATCGTGCTCAACGAGCGTATCGTTCGTGAGGACATCCTGACATCTGTTCATGTGGATGAGTACTCTCTTGACGTTCGTGAGACAAAGCGTGGTGTAGAGGAGTTCACAGCTGATATTCCAAATGTCAGTGAAGAGGCAACAAAGGATCTCGATGATAATGGTGTTATCCGCGTTGGTGCTCGTGTTGAGCCAGGCGATATCCTTATCGGTAAGATTTCTCCAAAGGGAGAAAGTGATCCTTCACCTGAGGAGAAGCTTCTCCGTGCCATCTTCGGTGACAAGGCAGGTGATGTTAAGGACTCCTCTCTGAAGGCCAACCCATCACTTACCGGTGTCGTTATCGATAAGAAGATGTTCGCCCGTGCCATCAAGGATCGTAAGTCTAAACAGCAGGATAAGATCACGCTGAAGAAGATCGACGAGGAGTACGAGGCAAAGGTTGATGACCTGAAGGATATCCTGCTCGACAAGCTCGCTGAGCTTACAAAGGGTAAGACATCTAACGGTGTGAAGGACTATACTGGTGCTGAGGTTATCAGCAAGGGTGCTAAGTTCACTATGACTGCCCTGAAGAACCTTGAGTATGGTGATGTTCAGATCAGCAACTGGACAAATGATGAAGAGAAGAATAAGTTGATAGCTCAGTTGATTATCAACTTTATGAAGAAATATAAGCTGCTCGATGCAGAGATGAAGCGCCGCAAGTTTGCCATCACTATCGGTGACGAGCTGCCTTCTGGCATCCTGCAGATGGCTAAGGTATATGTTGCCAAGAAACGTAAGATCGGTGTTGGTGATAAGCTCGCTGGACGTCACGGTAACAAGGGTATCGTTTCTAAGGTGGTACGTCAGGAGGATATGCCGTTCCTCGAGGATGGACGTCCTGTAGACCTGGTACTTAACCCTCTGGGTGTGCCTTCACGTATGAACCTCGGTCAGATTTTCGAGGCTATCCTCGGTGCCGCAGGTAAGCGTCTTGGCGTGAAGTTCGCTACTCCTATCTTCGACGGTGCTAAGCTTGACGACCTTGCAGAGTGGACTGACAAGGCAGGTCTGCCACGTCTCTGCTCTACCCACCTCTATGACGGTGAGACAGGCGAGCGTTTCGACCAGCCAGCAACAGTAGGTATCACCTACTTCCTGAAGCTTGGCCATATGGTTGAGGACAAGATGCACGCCCGTTCTATCGGTCCGTACAGTCTTATCACTCAGCAGCCTCTCGGAGGTAAGGCACAGTTCGGTGGCCAGCGTTTCGGAGAGATGGAGGTTTGGGCTCTTGAGGCATTCGGTGCCAGCCATGTGCTCCAGGAGATCCTGACCATTAAGTCTGATGATACTGTAGGCCGCTCTAAGGCTTACGAGGCAATCGTTAAGGGTGAGCCAATGCCTACACCAGGTATTCCTGAGTCGCTCAACGTGCTGTTGCACGAGTTGCGTGGTCTTGGCCTGAGCATAAAGATGGACTAATAAAGGTAAAAAGGTAAAAAAGTAAAAGAGTAAATTATGGCTTTCAAAAAAGATACAAAGACAAAGAGTAATTTCACCAAAATTACCATCGGACTTGCTTCACCAGAGGAGATTCTCGACAATTCATTCGGTGAGGTAACCAAGCCTGAGACCATCAACTACCGTACCTATAAGCCAGAGCGCGACGGTCTGTTCTGTGAGCGCATCTTCGGTCCTACAAAGGATTATGAGTGTGCCTGCGGTAAGTACAAGCGTATCCGTTATAAGGGTATCGTCTGCGACCGATGCGGTGTAGAGGTTACGGAGAAAAAGGTGCGTCGTGAGCGTGCTGGTCATATCGAGCTTGTTGTGCCAGTAGCACATATCTGGTATTTCCGCAGTCTGCCTAACAAGATTGGCTATCTGCTGGGTCTGCCAACAAAGAAGCTCGACGCAGTGATCTATTATGAGCGTTACGTTGTTATCCAGCCAGGTGCTCTGGCTGGAAAGAAAGACGGCGAGGGCAATGACCTCAACGGTTCAAACCAGTACGACCTGCTTTCTGAGGAGGAGTACAACGATATCCTCGACAATTATATCTCTCCTGAGAATGACTATCTCGATGACAACGATCCTAATAAGTTCATCGCCAAGATGGGTGCAGAGGCTATCTATGACCTTCTTACGAAGATTGACCTCGACTCATTGTCATACGAGCTCCGCGACCGTGCCAACAGCGACTCTTCAATGCAGCGTAAGAACGAGGCTCTGAAGCGTCTGCAGGTAGTAGAGTCATTCCGTCAGAGTGTTGAGAAGGGCATCAACCGTCCTGAGTGGATGATTATGAAGATAATCCCTGTGACACCTCCTGAGCTCCGTCCTCTGGTACCACTGGATGGTGGACGTTTTGCTACATCAGACCTCAATGACCTCTATCGTCGTGTTATCATCCGTAATAACCGTCTGAAGCGCCTGATGGAGATTAAGGCTCCTGAGGTGATCCTCCGAAATGAGAAGCGTATGCTGCAGGAGGCTGTCGACTCTCTCTTCGACAACAGCCGTAAGTCATCAGCTGTGAAGAGCGATTCTAACCGTCCTCTGAAGTCACTCTCTGACTCTCTGAAGGGTAAGCAGGGACGTTTCCGTCAGAACTTGCTCGGTAAGCGTGTTGACTATTCAGCCCGTTCTGTTATCGTTGTAGGTCCTGAGTTGAAGATGGGTGAGTGTGGTCTGCCAAAGTTGATGGCCGCTGAGCTATATAAGCCATTTATCATCCGTAAACTCATCGAGCGCGGTATCGTAAAGACTGTAAAGAGCGCAAAGAAGATTGTTGACCGTCGTGAGCCAGTAATCTGGGATATCCTCGAGAATGTGATGAAGGGTCACCCAGTTCTTCTGAACCGTGCTCCAACACTTCACCGCCTGGGTATCCAGGCCTTCCAGCCTAAGCTCATCGAGGGTAAGGCTATCCAGCTGCACCCACTGGCTTGTACAGCGTTCAATGCCGACTTCGACGGTGACCAGATGGCTGTTCACCTCCCATTGTCAAACGAGGCTATCCTCGAGGCACAGTTGCTGATGCTCCAGAGCCATAACATCCTTAATCCTGCCAACGGTGCTCCTATCACAGTGCCTTCACAGGATATGGTGCTTGGTCTCTATTACATCTCAAAGATCCGTCCGGGTGCAAAGGGTGAGGGACTCTCATTCTACGGCCCAGAGGAGGCTATCATCGCTCACAACGAGGGTAAGTGCGACTTGCACGCTCTGGTGAAGGTGGTAGTTGAGGATCGCGATGATAACGGCAATACATTCAAGCATACCGTTGAGACATCTGTAGGTCGTGTTATCGTAAATGGAATCATTCCTCCAGAGGTAGGTTATGTAAATAAGGTTATCTCAAAGAAGTCTCTCCGCGATATCATCGCTTCTGTTATCAAGAACGTAGGTTTCGCAGAGGCTTGTGAGTTCCTCGATGGTATCAAGAACCTCGGTTACCGTATGGCTTACGAGGCCGGTCTGTCGTTCAACCTTGATGATATCATCATTCCAAAGGAGAAGGCTGACCTTATTGAGAAGGGTAATGCCGAGGTACAGCAGATCACAGACAACTATAACATGGGATTCATTACCGACAACGAGCGTTATAATCAGGTTATCGATACTTGGACTCACGTTAATAATGATATTGGTAATATCCTGCTGAAGCAGATGGCTGAGGCAGACCAGGGTTTCAATGCCGTATTCATGATGCTTGACTCTGGTGCCCGTGGTAGTAAGGACCAGATCAAACAGCTCTCAGGTATCCGTGGTCTGATGGCTAAGCCTCAGAAGGCCGGTGCAGAGGGTCACCAGATCATTGAGAACCCAATCCTTTCTAACTTTAAGGAGGGTATGTCAGTGCTCGAGTACTTTATCTCTACACACGGTGCCCGTAAGGGTCTTGCCGACACCGCCATGAAGACTGCCGACGCCGGATACCTCACACGTCGTCTTGTTGACGTATCTCACGATGTGATCATCAATGAGGAAGACTGTGGAACACTCCGTGGACTGGTATGTACAGCCCTGAAGAATGGCGATGAGGTTATCTCAAGCCTCTCTGAGCGTATCCTTGGTCGTGTGTCTGTTCACGATGTTGTTAATCCAAAGACTGGCGAGATCATCGTTCCAGCTGGTGAGGAGATTACAGAACCTCTGGCAGAGGCCATCGAGAAGGCCGACATCGAGAGTGTTGAGATCCGTTCAGTGCTCACATGTGAGTCGAAGAAGGGTGTCTGCATGAAGTGTTACGGACGTAACCTCGCTACCCGTCGTATGGTTCAGAAGGGTGAGGCTGTTGGTGTGATTGCCGCTCAGGCTATCGGTGAGCCAGGTACTCAGCTTACTCTCCGTACGTTCCACGCCGGTGGTGTGGCTGCCAACGCAGCTGCCAACGCAAGTATCGTATGTAAGTATGATTCTGCTAAGATCGAGATGGAGGAGGTTCGTACAGTTCCATTCGATGAGGACGGACGTGAGTGTGAGATGGTAGTGAGCCGTCTGGGTGAGCTCCGCTTTGTTGATCCTAATACAAAGATTGTTCTTTCTACCGTTAACGTGCCTTATGGTGCTTCACTCTATTTCAACAATGGTGACGTTGTTAAGAAGGGTGACAAGATTGCCCAGTGGGACCCATTCAATGCCGTTATCGTAACAGAATATGCTGGTCGTCTGAAGTTCAATGATGTCATCGAGGGTGTTACCTTCCGTGCTGAGACTGACGAGACCACAGGTCTTACTGAAAAGATCGTTACCGAGTCTCGTGACCGTACAAAGGTTCCTACCTGTGACGTTCTCGATGCCGATGGCGAGATCATCGGAACATACAGCTTCCCTGTGGGAGGTCACGTAGTAGTAGAGGATGGTCAGACAGTTGCTACTGGTGAGACCCTCGTTAAGATTCCACGTGCTGCTGCCAAGGGTGGTGATATCACCGGAGGTCTGCCCCGTGTAACAGAGCTCTTCGAGGCTCGTAACCCATCTAACCCTGCTATCGTATCCGAGATCGATGGTGAGGTAACAATGGGTAAGGTAAAGCGTGGTAACCGTGAGATTATCGTAACCTCTAAGACTGGTGAACAGCGTCGTTATCTGGTATCACTGTCTAAGCAGATCCTTGTACAGGAGCATGATGCCGTACGTGCAGGTACTCCACTCTCTGATGGTGTTATCACTCCAGCTGACATCCTTGCTATTAAGGGTCCTACAGCCGTTCAGGAGTATATCGTTAATGAGGTACAGGACGTATATCGTCTGCAGGGTGTAAAGATCAACGACAAGCACTTTGAGATCATCGTCCGTCAGATGATGCGTAAGGTTCAGATCAATGAGCCTGGCGATACATCATTCCTCGAGCAGGAGATTGTCGACAAGCTTGACTTCGCTGAGGAGAACGACCGTATCTGGGGTAAGAAGGTTGTCATCGATGCTGGTGACTCTGAGAACCTTCAGAAGGGTCAGATTGTTACAGCTCGTAAGCTGCGCGATGAGAACTCAATGCTGAAGCGCCGCGATATGAAACTTGTTCAGGTGCGCGATGCAGTGCCAGCAACGTCTACTCAGATTCTGCAGGGTATCACCCGTGCAGCTCTTCAGACCAAGTCGTTCATGTCTGCTGCTTCGTTCCAGGAGACAACGAAGGTGCTCAACGAGGCTGCCATCCGTGGTAAGGTTGACCATCTGGAGGGTATGAAGGAGAACGTTATTTGCGGTCACCTCATTCCTGCCGGTACTGGTTTGCGTGAGTTCGAGAAGATTATCGTTGGCTCTAAGGAAGAGTATGAGCGCATGCAGGCAAATCGCAAGAACGTGCTCGACTTCGCTGAGGATGTAGTTCTCGACGAGAAGTAAAACAAGATTATCTCTATTATAATAAATCCCTGGGTTGCCGTTCAACTCAGGGATTTTTATTTATTTGAGCATCTCTTCCAATAGGTCTTGATGATGGCCTGGGAGGATGATATGATGGTTTCCGATGGGGTCCGTCAGGAAATATGAGGTCGCGTTGGGGTGTGACAGTTGGATCACCTGTTGCGTCCTGCACAAGTCTGGCTTTGCCTGGTTGCGTATCAGTGTGCCCTCTTCAATGAAGGAACGGGAGAGATTGCCAGACACCTTGAAGATGGTGACGGGACCTTCCTTCATATAGCCTCTGATGCCAACGCCGATGCCAGATTCGAAATGGGTGTCGAACTCATAGCGTTCAACCATATTAAAAGGTATCGTGCAATGGGCAAACAACACTTCGCCTGTTTCTGGATTGATGGAGGCTGGATTAGCCTGGAAACCGCTGACTCCAAGCAGTGACTGGGCAATCTTCATGGAGAGCATGGCAGGGACATCGCCCTCGCAGCCTGCCACAATCCCCTCGGCATTGAGTTTTGCCAAAGCCAGGCAACCCGTGTTGTGAACAGCCGTCAGCAGGTCAAAACAACGGATTGTAAAGCCTTGTAGTTGATGCCTCTCAACGATTGTTTTCAGGGCATCGTATATCTGATTAGCAACGGGCAGGGCATTCCTGATGGCATCGTCTGAGGCCTGTTCGTTTGCTTCTCGTAGGGGCGTCACAGCCATTGTGTCGAGCAGTTCCTGTATCGGGATATTGATAAGGCTGACGCCAAGACGTTGCATGACGGCCTCCTTGTCCGCATTACTTGAGATCAGCCAGTCTGATGGCTCGCCAATAATGCCCAGCCTGCAGCCTTTAAGCGACTTCCTTGCCTCTCCGACCTTTGCCAACAGTTGGATTCTCTTTGAGATATAATCGGCATCGCCATGAATGATCTCCCCTTTGAAGTCGTTCTGGCGCAGAAATGACAGGATTTCCATAGATGCTGCCAAAGAGTTGCTTTTACCAGAGGTCAGCAGATAAAACGGACGCTCTGACTTAATCTGCAATTCCGGAAGCAGCCGTCTGAAGATTCCCTCAGTACCACCTGTCCGTACATAGATCAGGTCGAGTGAATGGGTGCCATAGTCGGCATAGTCACTGCCCTTAAACTCATAATTGACATCAAGGCTGTTCAGGAAATCACGGGTCACTGCACCCACAGCCTCCTCATCGTGTAGTTCCGATGTTAATGTGTAAATGGCGATATTCATATTTGTCGGTCTTCTTATTTAATTATTGTGCTGCAAATATACATCATTTTCATAAGAATCGGGCAGAATTTGCCGAAAAAATACGTTTTTCACATGATGGATGCTCTATCTTTGCGATTATATTTGTATCTTTGCATCGTTCATGTAGTCACAATGGTCATAATAATTCTATTTGTAATCATCATGATGAATATCTTTGATAAGCAGGCGCCTGTGGTTAGGCCAGCCACACAGGCGGGAAGGTTTTACGATGGTAACCCTCAGAGACTTAGCCACGAGGTAGACAGTTTTCTGGCGCTTCATGCCAAGGACGGGCAGTATGATAATGTGGCAGCCCTGATTGTGCCACATGCTGGTTACTATTTCTCTGGCAATGTGGCAGCTGCGGCCTATATGTCGTTGCCGAAAGAGAAACGGTATAAGCGGATATTCCTGTTAGGCCCCAGCCATCATGAGTGGCTGAATGGGGCTTCTGTGAATAGTGAGGCGGATTATTATGAAACGCCGTTGGGCCAAGTGAAGGTGGACCGTGAGACAGCGAAGGCTTTAATAACCGCAGATTCTTCAAGTGTGTTTTCGTATCGGCCTGAAGCACACGACAGAGAGCATTGCTTGGAGGTGCAGTTGCCGTTTCTGCAAAGGCTATTCACAAAAGAGATGCCTCCCATTGTACCTATTATCATATCCACCAACGACTTCAGCAAACTGAAACGGATGGCTGAGATGCTGAAGCCCTATTTTACGGATGAGAATCTCTTTGTTGTGAGCAGCGACTTCTCCCATTATCCGTCGTATGAGGATGCCTGCAAGGTGGATGCCAAGACAGGAAAGGCTTTGGAAAGCGGCGATGTGGAGGCTTTTATCGCTACTATCGAAAACAATGCCAAAAGTGGTATCCGCAATCTGGCGACGAGTGCCTGTGGAGAACTGGCTATCGTCACGTTGATGCTGATGCTCGATAATAAATATGAGGTGAAGCATCTGCTCTATCAGAACTCTGGTGACATTGATGATTATGACCAAAGCAGAGTAGTTGGCTATCATGCCTTTGCCATTCTTCGAGGTGAAGAAAAAGGCTTTTCATTGTCTGACGATGATAAGAGAATGCTCAAGCAGATAGCCTATGATAGCATCAAGGACTCGCTTGATGGCAAAGGAATAGCGGAGTCAAACGCTAAACATTCCACTTTAAACTCTTCACTTCGCCAGAAGTGCGGTGCTTTCGTCTCCCTCCACAAGCACGGTCACTTGCGAGGCTGCATAGGACATTTCGGTGAGGATACTCCATTGCATGAGATTGTGGCAGAGATGGCAAGAGCTGCTGCCTTCGAGGACCCGAGATTCCAGCCTCTGCGTCGTGAGGAATTAGACGATGTAGATATCGAGCTCTCTGTGCTTACTCCCATGCGTCGTATCCAGAGCCTGGACGAATTTGTGTTGCATAAGCATGGCATTTATATTCGTAAGGGCTATCGCAGTGGCACCTTTCTGCCACAGGTGGCCGACGAGGTGAATTGGACGAAAGAGGAATTCGTGGGACATTGCTCGCAGGACAAGGCCGGACTTGGCTGGGATGGTTGGCGCGATGCAGAACTCTATGTGTATGAAGCCATCGTATTTTAAGACGTTAGACGGGGGGAGGGTTGAGTGCCTGCTTTGTCCGCACCATTGTCATATTTCCAATGGCAAGACGGGGCTTTGTCGTAGTCGCAGGAATCTTGATGGCGTACTTGTCAGCGAGGTCTATGGCAAGCCCTGTTCGCTGGCTATCGACCCTATCGAGAAAAAGCCACTCTATCATTTCCATCCTGGCACGAAATGTCTCTCCATCGCCTGCACTGGTTGTAATTTCCGTTGCCTTAATTGTCAGAACCATGAGATTTCGCAGGTGGCGCCTTCAGCTGTCGGCCATTATGACCTTTCGCCTGAGGAGGTCGTTCGTCTCTGTCTGGAGCACCATTGCCCAGGCATTGCCTATACCTATACTGAGCCGCTCACCTATATAGAATATGTGACGGATACGGCTCGCTTGGCACACGAGAACGGGTTGTGGAACATTCTGGTGACAGCAGGTTATGTCTGCAAGGAACCGCTTGCTGAGCTGTTGCCTTACCTTGATGCTGCCAACATCGACCTGAAATCGTTCAGCGATGATATCTACCAACGTATCAGTGGCGGACATCTCTCAACGGTCCTCGACACCATTCTGGCCATGCGTGATGCTGGTGTTTGGATTGAATTGACCAACCTTGTTATACCATCAGTGAATGATGATATGGACATGATTCGCGAGATGTGCCGATGGCTCGTTGCCAACGGTCTCACCAATGCTCCTCTCCATTTCAGCCGTTTCTTCCCACGATACAAGATGGCGGACATACCTCCAACACCCCTTTCCACGCTAAAGGAAGCCAAACAGATTGCCCTCGAAGCCGGTATCCAGCATGTGTATCTGGGCAATGTGTAAAATCACCTCTTTGTTACCGCGATGAGTGCCTACATTCCCCAGAGGTTGTAGTTGACGTCGTAGCCGCGCAGGAGATACCACTCGGCTAAGGTCTGCTCGTAGAGACGCAGCAGGTAGAGCGGCGTTTCGACTTTGTTTTCAAAGGGCGTTAAGAGGGAGCCACTGGCGTTGTCTCGTGCAAGTGATGCTCCTGTGATATAATTCACCACCTCCATGATATCCATGATTGTGATGCCTGAGTCGTCAAGCATCTCATAGACATCAGTCAGCGTCAGGTCAAGCTTTTCCAGGGTATTGTTGATATTGGCAATGATGTCGAGGAAGTCGGCTCGTCTTATGGTGGCCAGCTGACGGACGCTGCCGTTGGCCTGCAAAGAACCGTCGGCGATGGATGCCTCCATGCTGTTCTGGAGTTTTGGAGCTGACTGTGCGAGCTTGCGCAGGTCGATACCCCAACTTTCCAAATACTTGATGACCTTCATGAGGTTCAGGTCGCCAACCACTTCGTGGAAGTAGCGGTTCTGCTCACCCTCGTAGTAGAGCACGGGCCAGAACTGAATAGCTGCCAAAGTCTGGATGGCCCACACAATGCCCGACTGCTGGTGCTTCAGCTTAAAGACGATGGTGCAGGTCTGTAGGCTGCTTTTGCCTGGTACGATGCTGGGCTTAAAGCCCTTTTCCTTCATCCAAGGGATGATGACGCGTACAGACTGTATCGGCACATAGTTGTCGTGGCGGGAGTGCTCGATGTAGTAACACTTCGTGGTGTCTGGTTCCCAGCCATTGGTAATGCTTATCTCCTTCAGCTTGGCTCTCATTTTCTTGGAAGGTTCGCTGTTGAGATTCATAAACTCGGGTGTCAGCACTTTGCTGATGGAATCCATCGACATGACGCCAATATCGGAGATAATCTTCTTGTCCTTGCTTTTGAAATACTCCATCGCATGCGATGCCATCGGCTCCTTGAACATGTCCTTGTAGTCAAAGCCCAGATGGTAGTTCTCGTTGGTGGAGATGAGCATGAGCACCACATCGGAAATGTCATCGCAAGCGTCGCGCTCAAGGTATGCGGTATAGATGTTCTCAAGGTCGAGAGGACCACCGCCCGAGAAAGTCTTGTCGAAGCGGATGCCCTTGTACTTCTCGTCGGTATCGGTCAAGCGACCTGCATACATGCTCACGGTGCCACCCTGTGAGTATCCCAGATTGAACAGGAACTTGCCCTGCGGTATCTGTCTGTCAGTAAACAGCTGACGGGCTGCCAGCAGTCCGTCCAGCGCATTGCGGCTGTTGGTGTCTCCGCTGATGTAGGATATATTGCTGTCAATGGACGAGCCGTAGCCAATGTAGTCGGAAGCCACAACAATGTAGTTGGGCCTTAGCGGGTTGGATAAGCCGATGGTAAGGGCTTCGAGGGCTTTTCCACCCTGCGAGGGAGCATCCTCCGGCGAGCCGATGGTGGGATGGTTGTACATGATAACTCCGTCGCAAGGCACACTGCCGTTGAGCACATCGGAGGGAATCATGATGACACCGCTGACCTTCACAGCATGGCCGTCAGCATCGGTTGAGGGATATTCGTAGACGATGTGCCTCACTTCGCGCGAACCTAATGAGATGCTGCCAAGCTTGGTATTTACCGTTGTGTCGTTCTCAGAGAGTATCGTGTAGGCAGCGTCCTGTGCCTTGGAGCTTGTCAGCAAAAGCTGAAAAACAGTCACTAAAAATAATATCTTTTTCATTCTCATTTCCTCCTTCTGATTACTTGTTGATACGCTTTTCAACCTTCTTACCCTGCTGCTCAATGTAGATGCCCTTCTGAGTCTTGTTGACGCGCTGGCCATTAAGGTCATAATACTTGCTTTCGACAGCAGTCGCAGGACTCACCTCATCGATGTTAGTAGCCTGTTGTATCACCTGGAACGTGGCAGCTACAGGGAAGTGGTCACCCAACGGCTTACCGTCGTAGACATAGCCTTCGCGGTCGATCGTAATGGCTACGGGCTGGATGTTTATACCCATCGTAGGATTGATATAGAGAATCTTGTCTAACGTCTCGTCCCCGACAGTTGCTTCTGTGACACTCTCAGAAGGATAGACACTGCTACGCTGTAGCTCTACCCACACGTCAGAGGCTGTGCCGCGCCCACTTTGGTTGATGGCATCGATAAACTGGCCTTTCACATCGTCGCGGCCATAGAGACTGTTCATGTCGCCAGTGATAATGATGGGGCGCGAATCGAGGTGCTGGAGCACATCCTCTTTTAGCTGTGCCCACTGTGCCATACGGGCATCACGGTCAGGACCGTCTTTTCCTTCAGATTCGTCTTTATTATCGGTGGCATCCATGTGCATATTATAGACCACAATGCGATGACCGCTGCGCAGGGTCACCTCGTAACGGCGGAAGCCCTTGGTCACCATCTCGTCCAACGCATGACTGAACTTGCCGAAGTTCTGTGTCCAGGGTATTCGGGCAGCTGGTGTCACCTGAAGGTCGTTCTTCCATGCAGTCATCAATCCGTCGCATTCGAAACGATGGTTCTGCAAGTGCAGGAAATCAACCTTGCGGGGACCGCCGATTACATACAACGTACCAGACCACTCGTCCATCTTGTAGTTATCCTCAAGCCATACAGAGAGCACACCGTGGTAGCTGAAGTCCTCCTGCATCATCACCAGGTCGTAGCCTTTCTGCACCAGATATTTGCCAATGCGGGCCGTACCGACATCGCCAGGACCGTCAGCATTGACATTAACGACTAATAGTTTCTGGGGCAGTCCATCGACATTGAGCGTAGCCACCGTAAACTGCTCACCAGGTTCCTGAGCCAGTACCGTCATGACTGTCACCATAGCCAATGCTAATACACTAACACATTTTTTCATCATTATTTCCATCTTTAATAAATATTGCTTGTCAATCAATGTCGCAAAGATAGTAGTCCGTATCTGATTTTGTGAAACAACATACAATCACCTCGCCCTGATAGCCCTGCTCTATATGCTTGGTCAACACCTGTCGTGCTATCTTGGCTGCCTCTGCCTTTGGGAAACCATAGACTCCCGTGCTGATACAGGAGAAGGCGATGCTCTTCAATCCATTCTCCTCAGCCAGTTTCATTGCCGTATCATAGCACGAGGCCAGTAGTTCTCGTTCATGGTTGTTGCCACCAAACCATATTGGTCCAACGGTATGGATAACCTTCTTACAAGGCAGGTTATAAGCATCCGTCATTTTACTTTGCCCAGTTTCACAGCCTCCCAGTGTCATACACTCCTTTAGCAGACCTCTACCAGCAGCTCTGTGGATGGCACCATCAACGCCACCACCTCCTAACAGTGATTTGTTCGCTGCATTCACGATGGCATCAACTTCCAATGTCGTGATGTCTCCTACCACAATTTTGATTTCGTTCATATTATAAAGTTATAAATGTTTTGAGTTTTGAACAGCTGGCGGATGTTTTGTTGGGCAATGTCTTTGCGCATGGCCTCTTCAAGGGGGAGGTCAGGCGGATTGATACATTCCACTCGGGCAAAGCCTGCATTCAGCAATTCGTCGCGATCGCTAATCCTGCCAGCTATCAGGATGACAGGTACCTGTCCGGATTGTTCCAGAATACCCATCGGCAACTTGCCCATTAACGTCTGACGGTCAGCAGAGCCTTCACCTGTGATAATGAGGTCTGCATCCTTGACCAGTTCTTTGAATCGGATCGTATCGAGCAGCAACTGGATACCAGACATGCTTTTCGCATTGAGGTATTGCAGGAAGGCATAGCCAAGACCTCCAGCAGCACCGGCACCTGGCATCTGTGAACGGTCATAGCCGAAATGCCTGGCAGAAATCTCGGCAAATTTCTTGGCCCGCTCGTCCAGGCGAAGTATCATTTCTGGGGTAGCACCCTTGACCTTTGGTCGAGTTTGCTCACGCTCAGAAATCGAAACGAGTTCCGATTCCCCTTGCTCAATCGCAAACTTTTGAGGGGCAAAGACATGAGCAGCACCATTCTCGCCATAAAGTGGATTCTTGACGTCGGAGGCGATGGTGAACGTGACATCTTTTAGAACTTCGATGTCATCCCAACGGCTCTGGGTAGGCGAGTTTTGCCCGTAAATACGACCATTTTTGGCAAAAGTATCAATGATGGCCCTGAGCATGCCGATGCCCGCATCGCTTGTCGCACTGCCGCCAAGTCCCACGATGATGTGTCTGGCCCCTTTGCGAACAGCATCTGCCACCAGTTGGCCTGTGCCATAACTGGTGGCCACCATCGGGTTTCGCTCTTCCTGTGTCAGCAAGGTCAGACCACTGGCTTGGGCTATCTCAATGACGGCCATCTCGTTCTGTAAAAGATATTTCGCTCTGATGGGGCGCATCAGCGGATCTCTCACCGTCACTTCCTCCAACTGGCCTCCAATGGCAGCATGGAAGGCTTCCATGTAGCCCTCGCCCCCATCGCTGACAGGTACTTCCACTATCTCTGCGTCAGGATAAGCCATCTTGATTCCCTCTGCTGCTGCCTCGTTGGCTTCCTTCGAAGTCAGGCATCCCTTAAAAGAATCTATTGCAATTACGACCTTCATGCTGCAAAAATACAAAAAATCTACGGAATAATAACCAAATTTAAATAAAAAACCGTATATTTGCAAAATGAATCGACAAATTCTCATATTGATCAGCTTTTTGCTCTCGTCTGTATCTCTGTTCGCAGAAAGTGATTTGCCCATCGTAGAGATGAAGGCAGACAGAACGATGATTTACCCTCAGCGAATGGAACTGACAGGGGAAGAAACGTTGATGGATATCCTCCAGATGGTGCCAGAACTGATGATTGCCGGTTATGAGGATGTCATCTCCAGTTATAATCTCCGCATCGACAACTGCCCGATAAATGGCGACACAAGATTGATTCTTAGCCAGATGAAAGCCAAGGATATCGCCAAGATTCAGGTGTGTGACAATACAGGTGTTGCGAAGGGAACCATTGGAATGGGTAGGGTGCTGGATATCAATATGAAGATGCCTGAAAAGTTGAAGGGGTTCGTGGAAGGACAGGGAGACTTTGGAAAGGATGCAGCAGGCATTGGCTCCGTGAATGTGTTATACGGTAGTCAGCGTACAGACCTCTATGCCAATACTTCCTATCGTCATCAGGAAGGGAATGAGGAGTACCTGACGCTTCACATGACGAACCGGTTTGATGACAGAAACAAGCTGTTGACCTATTTCACCCAGCAATATCTTGATGTTCCTTCTGGCAGGTCACGTAAGGTCATGGGCAGGGCACGATATTTCCACACGTTCAATGACGTGGGTACAGAACTGCTCATCGTGGGCGGTTATCAGTATGCCAGTGATCTGACCCTCTCCAACAAACTGCCATTGTATATCGTCGAGCTGAATACGCCTATCCTGACCAAACGCCTGTCTATGATGCTGGGTGTTGAGGGTGATTTCCTGATGACCAGACAAAAGAATACGGACAGGAGTTGGGATGTCTTCAATAATGATATCTATCTGCAGTTCACCTATTCCTTGCCAAAGTGGAAGTTCACAATTGGTAATCGTGTGATGTTCTACAATTACAAATTGATGGATGCAGGAGCCAGTCAGAAGCATTCCAATACCCGTGACAATGCGAATGCCTGCGTCATCTATGTGCCAGATAACCAGAATCAGATCCAGTTGGGTTATTATCGCAAATACTATAATCCTTCCTACTTGGTTCTCTTTACGAATGCCAATACGCTTATTGATGAGGAATGGGCGAGGACCCAGGGACTGTTGGAGGAATGGAATATCAATCAAGTGAAGTTGGCATACGCCTATAGTAAGCAGAAACTGACTGTGCAGACGGAGGCGAGTTATTATGCCATTGAAGATGGCGATAATATAACTGAACTGGGTACATCGGCATATTGGAAAACGAATGGGATAAGCCTGACGGGCGGAGTAAATCTGTATATGACAAAGAGTGCATCCTATGCTTCATTCCGGTTTGCTCCTACTGCTTATCTCCCTCATGAATGGCAGATAGGCATGCAGATGGTATATTATACTAAAAATGTACCAAGACGTGAGGAAACTGGCGTTCCTGTGTATGGATGTCTGTCTGTGAACAAACAATTAGGCAAGAGATGGAATTTGGGTGTTGACTGGCATGATATGTTTGATGCATTCTGTAGTGAGGCAAAGGTAAACAGACATGCTGCCAATATCAGGTTGCAGTATAGATTCTAACGATAACAAGAAAGTGAGTATGACAAGTATTGAACTGGATATGATACAGACTGCCGGCATTGGTGCCTTAGCCCTACTCGTCGGTATGGTTTTAACGCGAAAGGTTGCTTTCCTGCAGAAATTCTGTGTGCCTTCGCCTGTAAGCGGTGGTATCATCTTTTCATTGATTACCTTGATACTATATGCTTGGTTTGATGTTGAGGTGTCGTTTGATGGTACACTGAAGGATGTCTTTATGCTGGCATTCTTTACCAGCGTTGGTTTCCAGAGTGACCTTAAGGTATTAAAGCAAGGCGGAAAACTTCTGGTAATCATGCTGACCCTGTTGGTTGTCATTATTGCCCTGCAGAACTTAATGCCAATGGGAATCACCAAGTTGATGGGTGTCGATCCTTTGATTGGTATGGCTGCCGGTAGTATATCCATGACAGGCGGACACGGTACAGCAGGTGGATTTGCAGGTGTGCTCGAAGGAATGGGACTGCATGGTGCTGGAACAATCGGCATGGCGGCAGCAACTTTTGGTTTGATTGCAGGTTCGATGATAGGCGGTCCATTGGCAGAGAGGATTATTTGCACAAAACTTACTCATGAACAGATGCAACCTCAAGACGAAGAGATCGACCCTGCAATGGC